>JAAIGF010055952.1_pt1 | contig 138236 bp, 135 predicted proteins | sample 6487441 | NCBI WGS metagenome assembly JAAIGF01 (sample SAMN13974129, study PRJNA590717) | phyllosphere metagenome | biome: pepper field; feature: multiple bacterial spot infested pepper fields; material: pepper leaves; isolation source: leaves from pepper fields | host: Capsicum annuum ... | reverse complement strand
GGCCACGCGCCCGCGCCTTGAGGCCCCGGCCGCACGCACGCTGCCGTGCGCCGGGGGCGGGCGGCGCGGCCCGCCACGCCCGCCTAGTGCAGCTTCACCCGGGGATGGGCCCGGCGCAGCAGCAGTCGGCCCAGGGCCACGCTGATCGTGCGGCCCACGCCCAGGATCACCTTGTGGTGCATCAGGTGCAGGCTCATGTACATGAGCCGGGCGAGCCCGCCGCTCACGAAGAGGTTGCCGTCGCGCAGGCCGCCCATCAGGCTGCCCACGCCACTGCTCGTGCCCAGGGACACGAGCGAGCCGTGCTCGCGATAGCGAAAGGGCGTGTCGTCCGGCGTCTTGCCATTGAGCATCTGGCCGATGCGCTGCGCGAGGTACTCGGCCTGCTGGTGGGCGGCCTGCGCGCGGGCCGGCACGATGCCTTCGCCGCCGGTGCGAGGCGCCGCGGCGCAGTCGCCCATGGCGAAGATGTGCGGGTCGGGCGTGCGCAGGCAGGCGTCGACCTCGAGCTGGCCGGCCTTGTTGGTAGGCAGGCCCAGCTCGGCGAGCCAGGCCGGTGCGCTGATGCCGGCCGCCCAGACGCACAGGTCGCTGCGCAGGCGGCGTCCGTCGTTCGTCACGACGTGCGTGGGCGTGACCTCGGCCACGCGGCAGTCGGTCTCCACCGTCACGCCGCGCCGGTTCAGCGATTCGCGCGCGGCGAGCGACACCTTCTCCGGGAGCGGTCCGAGCAGGCGCGGGCCGCCCTCGACGACTGTGATCACCAGGTCGTTGCGGGCATCGAAGCGCGTCAGGCCGTAGCCCGCCAGCAGGTTGCCGGCGTCGCGCAGCTCGGCGGCGAGCTCCACGCCGGTGGCGCCGCCACCCACGATGACCAGGTGCACCTGATCGTCGCTCGCGTTCTCGGGCTGCTGGCTGTTCACGCGGGCGACGGCCTTGAGCAGCTCGACCCGGAAGGTCTCGGCCGCATCCACGGTGTCCAGGGCGAGCGCGTGCTCGCGCGCGCCGGGCGTGCCGAAGAAGTGGCCCAGGCTGCCGACGGACAGGACGAGCTGGCCATAGGCCTGGCGGCGGGCGCCAAAGACTTCCTCGCCCTTGGGATCGAGCAGCGGGGCCAGCACCAGTTCGCGTGCGTCGCGCTCGATGCCCTCGATGCGCCCCGGCACGAAGCTGAAGCCGCCGATGCGCGCCAGCATGGCGTAGGACAGGCCCTCCTGGTGGATGTCCAGGGTGCCCGCCGCGACTTCATGCAGGGAGGGCTTCCAGATGTGGAAGGGGGACTGGTCGACGAGCACGACGCGCTCGGGGCCGAAGCGCCGGCCCAGGCGGGCGGCCAGTTCGAGGCCGCCGGCACCGCCACCGGCGATGACGATAGGGTGTAGCGAAGGTGTCTGGGGCATGCAGGCAATACGTCTGAAGGATCCGGAAAGAAGACCGGGGGGCGAGCCACGCGGACCCGCCATGAAAAAAGCCCCGGCAACCAGGCTGCCGGGGCTCGCAAGAAGAACGCCCGCGGTGCGGGCCGGGCGTCGCTTACTCGCGGTCGCCGCCAAAGATGCCCAGCAGCATGAGCAGGTTGGCGAACACATTGTAGACACTCAGGTAGACCGCCAGCGTGGCCGTCACGTAGTTGGTCTCGCCGCCGTTCACGATGCGCTGCAGGTCGACCAGCATCAGCACCGAGAACAGGCCGATGGCGAGGACCGAGATGGTCAGCATCAGGGCCGGCAGCTGCAGGAAGATGTTGGCGAGCGCGGCGGCCAGGATGACCATCACGCCGACGAACAGCCACTTCTGCATGCCCGAGAGGTCGCGCTTGATGGTGGTGGCGAGCGTGGCCATCGTGCCGAACACCAGGGCCGTGCCGCCGAAGGCCGCCATGATGAGCGTGGCGCCGTTGCCCATGCCCAGCACGAAGCCGATCATGCGCGAGAGCATCAGGCCCATGAAGAACGTGAAGGCAAGCAGCAGGGCCACGCCCACGCCGCTGTTCTTGTTGCGTTCGATGGCGTACATCATGCCGAAGGCGCCCGCCAGGAACAGGATGGCGGTCAGGCCGGGGCTCTGGCCCAGGATCTGCGCGAAGCCGAAGTTCAGGCCGACGGCCGCGCCGATGACGGTCGGGATGAGCGACACGGCAAGCAGCAGATACGTATTGCGCAGGACGCGGTTGCGGCTGACTTCGCTGGGCAGGCCGGGATGCGCGATGCTGGAAGTGCGAAAGTCGTTCATGAGATTGCAGGCTCCGTGATGAACAATGCGTTTGGGTCGAGAGAACCCGGCACGTACCGGAAGGAGTGTGCCAACAGCGATCAGAGCGTCGGCAGCCCGAAAAGGTTCCCGTCGCGTGCTGCGGGAAATCCCTCGGTGCCGCCTCGGCCTACATGATACAATCGAATGTTGCAAATTCAACCTCAAAGTCCCTGTTTTTATTGGAGTTTTCGATGTCCGTTGAACGTACCCTGTCGATCATCAAGCCCGACGCCGTGGCCAAGAATGTGGTGGGCCAGATCGTTGCCCGCTTCGAGAGCGCAGGGCTGAAGGTCGTTGCCGCGCGCCTGACCCAGCTCTCGCGTGCCGACGCCGAGCGCTTCTACGCCGTGCACAGCGCCCGTCCCTTCTTCAAGGATCTGGTCGACTTCATGGTCTCCGGTCCGGTGTTCGTGCAAGTGCTGGAAGGCGCTGACGCCATCCAGAAGAACCGCGACCTGATGGGCGCCACCGACCCGAAGAAGGCCGAGGCCGGCACGATCCGCGCCGATTTCGCCGACAGCATCGACGCCAATGCCGTCCATGGTTCGGACGCACCGGAGACGGCTGCCAACGAAATCGCCTTCTTCTTCCCCGAAATCAACATCCACAGCCGCTGAAGCCTGCGCGGCGAGCGCCCATGACCGCATCCTCCGCTGTCCGTTCCCAGGCCGACGCCGGCCCCACCAACCTGATGGGGTACGACGCGGCCGCACTTGCCGCTCTGGTCCAGAGCTGGGGCGGCAAGCCCTTTCGCGCCAAGCAACTGATGCGCTGGATCCACCAGCGCGGGGTGGCCGATTTCGAGGGCATGACGGATCTCGCGCGCGAATTCCGCGCGAGCCTGGACGGGCGTTGCGAGGTGCGGGCGCCGGGCGTGCAGCTGAACCATCGCTCGCGCGATGGCACGCGCAAGTGGCTGTTCGACGTGGGTGCCGGCAACGCCGTGGAAACCGTCTTCATCCCCGAGGACGACCGCGGCACGCTGTGCATCTCGTCGCAGGCAGGCTGCACCGTGGCCTGCCCGTTCTGTTCGACCGGCCACCAGGGCTTCAACCGCAATCTCGGCACCGACGAGATCATCGGCCAGCTCTGGTGGGCCCGTCACGCCATCATGGCCGACGGCGACAGCGGTCGGCTGGGCGATGCCCCCGCGGGCAACGACCATCGCATCATCAGCAACGTCGTGATGATGGGCATGGGCGAACCCCTGCTGAACTACAACGCGGTGCTGCCGGCCCTGCGCCTGATGCTGGACGACAATGCCTACGGGCTGTCGCGCCGCCGGGTGACGGTGTCGACCTCCGGCGTGGTGCCGATGATGGATCGCCTGGGACAGGACTGCCCCGTGGCGCTCGCGGTATCGCTGCACGCACCCAACGATGCGCTGCGCGACCGCCTGGTACCGCTCAACCGCAAGTACCCCCTGCGTGAACTCCTTGCCGCATGCGAACGCTACCTCGTGCATGCGCCGCGGGACTTCATCACCTTCGAATATGTCATGCTCGACGGTGTGAACGACACCGACGCGCATGCCGACGAGCTGATCGGCATTGCCCGTCACGTGCCGTGCAAGCTCAACCTGATCCCGTTCAATCCGTTCCCGCAGTCCGGGTTGCTGCGTTCGCCGGCAGCCCGGGTGCGGCTGTTTGCCCAGCGCCTGATGGATGCAGGCATCGTGACCACCGTGCGCAAGACGCGCGGTGACGACATCGATGCCGCCTGCGGTCAGCTCGCTGGCGAGGTGCGTGACCGCACCCGGCTCTCCGAGCGCGCAGCCGAGCGGCGGACGATTTCCATTGTCGAGGCGCGTGCATGACGCAGTCCATCACCGGTGTCGATCGCACCGTTGCTCAACCCGGAACGCCGCCCGAGGGCGGCGCGTCCTTTGGTGCGTCGCTGCGCACGCTGCGCCAGGCGCGCGGCTGGAGCGTCGGTGACGTCAGCGCGCGCCTGAAGTTCGCCCCGCGCCAGATCGAAGCGCTCGAAGCCGACCGCTGGGACGACCTGCCGCAGGGCCCCTCGCTGCGCGGCCTGGTGCGCAACTACGCGCGCCTGCTCGGGCAGGACCCGGAAACACTGATGCTGGCCATTCCGGCGCATCTGCAACACCATCCCGCGGGCAACGCGCATCTGCGCAACACCACCGCCACCGAGCTCGGCGCGGCGCCCCTGGAGCGCTGGTCGGGCGCGGGCGCCCGCCGCCGCCGTGCCTGGCTGGCGGCGCTGTTCTGGCTGGTCGTGATCTGCGTGCTGGCCTTGGCGGCCTATCTCGTCTTTGCCTGGTGGCTGCCGCGCATGGGCAATGGCAGCCAGGAAGCCGTTGCGCCGTTCGACGCGACCGGCCGCGCAAGTGCCCCGGCCGCGGCGTCCGGCACGATCCTGAATCCGCCGGCGGCCCCGTCCGCGCCGGGGGCGGCTGCCCCCGCCACCGCGCCTCCCGCACCGGCACCGGCCGCGCCGCCCACACCGGCGGCCGACGCCACGCCGGTGGCGCCGGGCGCGCCCGCCACGGTGCCGTCGGGCGCACCCGAAGGCTCGATCGTCGGGCCCAACGGCGCTGCCGTCCAGGCCCAGGCCGAAGCCCAGGCCCAGGCACAGGGCACCGCGCCGGCAGACGGCGCGCCCGCCGCGCCTGCCGCCACGGCCAAGCCCAATGAGATCAACCTGGCCGTCACCGCGGCCAGCTGGGTCGAGATCCGCGACGCCAACGGCGCGGTGGTGCTGTCGGCCACCCTGCAGCCTGGCGCCAACACCAGCGTGCAGGCCGCACCGCCCGCCCGCGTGGTCATCGGCAACGCCAGCGGCGTCACCCTGCAGTGGCAGGGCAAGCCGGTGGACCTGACCACCCTGCGCCGCGGCAACGTCGCACGCTTCACGCTCGAATAGCCATGGACGACTCCTCCGTAACCCCGGGCGCCGCGCCGCGCCGCGCGACGCGCCAGGTCCGCCTGAGCTGGGGCGATCATCACGTCCGTGTGGGCGGCGACGCCCCGGTGATGGTGCAGTCCATGACCAACACCGACACGGCCGACGCCATCGGCACCGCGATCCAGGTCAAGGAACTCGCGCTGGCCGGCTCCGAAGCCGTGCGCATCACGGTGAACACGCCGGAAGCCGCGCGCGAAGTGCCCGCCATCCGCGAGCAACTGGATCGCATGGGCATCAACGTGCCGCTGATCGGCGACTTCCACTACAACGGCCACAAGCTGCTCACGCAGTTTCCGGACTGCGCGCAGGCGCTGTCCAAGTACCGCATCAACCCGGGCAACCTGGGCGTGGGCAAGCGCGGGGACGACAACTTCGCGCAGATGATCGAGGTGGCCCGCAGCAACCGCAAGCCGGTGCGCATCGGCGTGAACTGGGGCAGCCTGGACCAGGCCCTGATGGCGCGCATGATGGACGAGAACAATGCGCGCGCCAAGCCGTGGCCCGCGCAGGCCGTGATGCGCGAGGCGCTGGTCGTCTCGGCCATCACCAACGCCCAGCGCGCCGAATCGCTGGGCCTGCCCGGCGACGCCATCGTGCTGTCGTGCAAGGTCAGCCACGTGCAGGACCTGATCGCGGTGTACCGCGAGCTGTCCTCGCGCTGCGACTACCCGCTGCACCTGGGCCTGACCGAAGCCGGCATGGGCAGCAAGGGCATCGTGGCGTCCACCGCGGCGCTGTCGGTGCTGCTGCAGCAAGGCATCGGCGACACCATCCGCATCTCGCTCACGCCCGAGCCGGGCGGGGCGCGCACGCGCGAAGTCATCGTCGGCCAGGAAATCCTGCAGACGATGGGCCTGCGTGCCTTCACGCCGATGGTCATCGCCTGTCCCGGTTGCGGCCGTACCAGCAGCACGTTCTTCCAGGAGCTGGCCGATAGCATCCAGACCTATCTGCGCGAGCAGATGCCCGTCTGGAGCCACCGGTATCCGGGCGTCGAAAGCATGAACGTCGCCGTCATGGGCTGCGTCGTCAACGGGCCGGGCGAAAGCCGGCATGCCGACATCGGCATCAGCCTGCCCGGCACGGGCGAACTGCCCACCGCGCCGGTCTTCGTCGACGGCGAGCGCACCGTGACGCTCAAGGGCGAACGCATCGCCGAAGAGTTCCTGACCATCGTCGAGAACTACGTGGTGCGCCGCTACGGCAAGACCGAGCAATCCGCAACCTGAACCCGGCAGGCGCCCGCATGGCGCGCCGCCCGCAGCGAATCCGATGGAAACCTTCAAGAAAGTCACCGCCATCCGTGGCATGAACGATGTCCTGCCGCAGGCGTCCGGGCGCTGGGAGCGCCTGGAGCAGCTGGTGCGCGATTGGCTGCGCAGCTACGGCTACGGCAACCTGCGCACGCCGGTGCTCGAGCACACGCGGCTCTTCACGCGCGGCATCGGCGAAGTCACCGACATCGTCGAGAAGGAGATGTACACCTTCACGGACGCCCTGAACGGCGAGTCGCTCACCCTGCGTCCCGAGTTCACGGCCGGCACGGTGCGCGCCGCGATCGAGCACAACCTGCTGTATGACGCGCCGCGCCGCGTCTACACGCTGGGCCCGGTGTTCCGCCACGAGCGCCCGCAGCGCGGCCGCTATCGCCAGTTCCACCAGGTGTCGGTCGAAGCCCTGGGCTTTGCCGGGCCCGACGTGGATGCCGAGCAGATCCTGATGCTGGCGCGCCTCTGGAAGATCCTTGGCCTGACCGACATCCGGCTCGAGCTGAATTCGCTTGGCGCCGGCGAAGAGCGCGCGGCCCATCGCGCCGCGCTCATCGCCTACCTCGAGCAGCATCGCGACATCCTGGACGAGGACGGCCAGCGCCGCCTGTACACCAATCCGCTGCGCGTGCTGGACACCAAGAACCCGGCGCTGCAGGAAATGGCCGCTGGCGCCCCGCGCCTGCTGGACTTCCTGGGCGAGGCCTCGCGCGCGCACCTGGATGGCGTGCGCGCCCGCCTGGACGAGGCCGGCATCGCCTACACGATCAACCCGCGCCTCGTGCGCGGCCTGGACTATTACAATCTGACCGTCTTCGAGTGGGTCACTGACCGCCTGGGCGCCCAGGGCACGGTCTGCGGCGGCGGTCGCTACGACGGCCTCATCGAGCTGCTGGGTGGCAAGCCCGCCCCGGCCGTGGGCTTTGCCATCGGCATGGAACGCCTGCTCGATCTCTGGGAACAGTCCGAAGCCGAGACGACCGGCCCGGCGTGCGACGCCTATGTCCTGCATCAGGGCGAAGCCGCTGCGCGGCGCGCGCTGCAACTGGGCGAGCAGCTTCGCGACGCCGGCCTGGACGTCATCGTGCATGCCGGGGCGAGCAGCTTCAAATCGCAGATGAAGCGCGCGGATGCCAGCGGGGCGGCCTATGCCGTCATCCTGGGCGACGACGAACTGACGCGCGGCGAGGCCACGGTCAAGCGCCTGTCCGATGGCAGCCAGCAGGCAGTGGCCTTTGCGGCATTGCCCGACACGTTGGTGGACGCACTCGAAGGCGCCTAGCCGCCGATCCGTCCCGCATGTATAAAATGCGGGTCTTTCTCGCGCGGTGGGTCCCCCGCCGCGCGCCCCCGATCTCACAGGGTTTCGCATGGCCTACGATCATGATGAGCAGGAACAACTCGATTCGCTGAAGGCGTGGTGGGACAAGTATGGCAATGTCATCCTTGGCTTCGTCACCCTGGTCCTGGTCGCGATCCTGTCGTGGCAGGGCTGGAACTGGTACCAGCGCAACCAGGCCGCCGAAGCGGGCGGGTATTTCGACGCGCTGCGCGGCGCGGCCCAGCAGAACCAGACCGGGCCGCTCGTCAATGCCAGCGAGACCCTGCGTTCGCGCTTTGGCAGCACGGTGTACGCCCCGCGCGGCGCGCTGATCGCCGCCGACGCGCGCCTGGCCAGTGGCGATGTGGACGGCGCGCGCGCCGAGCTCGCCTGGGTGATCGGCGAAGGCAAGGATCCGGCGCTGGCGGCCGTGGCGCGCGTGCGCCTGGCGGCCATCCTGCTGGACCAGAAGGATTTCGATGCGGCCCTCGCGCAGGTCAGCGCGACGGCGCCGGCGGGCTTCGAGCCCTTGTTCGCGGACGCCCGCGGCGACGTCTTCTTCGCCCGTGGCGAGGCGGCGCAGGCGCGGCAGGCCTGGCAGCAGGCGCTGGACGGGCTCGAGGCCGACAATCCCGTGCGCAATCTGGTGTGGATCAAGATCGAAGCTCTCGGCGGCCCGGCCGCCTGACAGGAGTAAGGCATGACTGCATTTCCCCGTTTTCGCCAGCGCGCCGTGCGCACGGCCTTCGTTCTGTCGCTGGCCGTGCTGGCGGGCTGCTCGCTGTTCTCGCGTTCCGATGATCGCTACAAGCCGGTGCCGCTCACGCAGTACACCCCCGAGATCGACGCCAACGTCAGCTGGAACGTCAATGTGGGGCGTGGCGGTGGCGTGGGCTTTGCGCCGGCCGTGACGGCGGACGCCGTGTATGCGGCCGCGGCCGACGGCTCGGTGGTCAAGATCGATCTGGCCAGCGGGGGCGTCGAATGGCGCGCCAAGCTCGACGGTCGCCTGCTGGCGGGCGCCGGCAGCGATGGCGTGACCACCGCCGTGGTACGCCCGCAGGGCGAAGTCGTGGCCTTCGATGACGCAGGCCAGGAAAAGTGGCGCGCCAAGGCCACCAGCGAAGTGCTCGTGCCGCCCGCCGTGGGCGATGGCCTCGTCGTGGTGCGCAGTGGCGATTACCGCATCCAGGCCTTCGACGCCCAGACGGGCGAGCGCCGCTGGAGCGTGCAGCGCCCCGGTCCGTCGCTGGCCCTGCGCGCCGTCAACCAGATGGTCATCGCCGGGGGCTTCGTGTTCTCGGGCCTGCCCGGCGGCAAGGTCGTCGCGATCGACACGCGCAACGGTGTGGTGCAGTGGGAAGGCACGGTCGCCAATCCGCGCGGCGCGAGCGAGCTCGAGCGCGTGGCCGACGTGGTCGGCCGCCCGGCGCTGAACCAGAACCTGCTGTGCGCGGTGGCCTTCCAGGGCCGCATCGCGTGCTTCGACATCGCGGGCGGCGGCGAGCTCGCCTGGGCGCGTGACTTCTCGGCCGCATCCGGCCTGGGCGTGGACGGCAGCACCGCCTTCTCGGCCGACGCCAACGGCGTCGTCTCGGGCTTCCTGCTCTCGGGTGGCTCCAACATCTGGCGCCAGGATGCGCTGCGCAACCGCCAGTTGTCCGCGCCGGCCTCGCTGGGCCGTGCCGTCGCCATCGGCGACTACCAGGGCTACGTCCACTTCCTCGCACGCGAGGACGGTCGTCTGCTGGCCCGCCTTGCCACGGATGGCGATGCCATCCTGGCCCCGCTGGAGGCGACGCCGTTCGGCGTGGTCGTCCAGGGCACTAGCGGCAATGTCCGCCTTCTTAACACAGGCAATTGAGCGTGACCCAATCCGTAACCCGGTTCAAGCCGGTGGTGGCCCTCGTGGGGCGCCCCAACGTCGGCAAATCGACGCTGTTCAATCGGCTGACCCGATCGCGCGCGGCACTGGTCGCGGATTTTCCCGGCCTGACGCGCGACCGCCACTATGGTGAGGGCCGGGTCGGCTCGCACCCCTACATCGTGGTGGATACCGGCGGCTTCGAGCCCGTCGTGAAGGACGGCATCCTCGCCGAGATGGGCCGGCAGACTCGCCTGGCCATCGACGAGGCCGATGCCGTCATCTTCATCGCGGACGGCCGTGCCGGCCTGACCGCGCACGATCGCGAGATCGCCGACCTGCTGCGCCGCTCCGGGCGACCGGCCATGCTGGCCGTCAACAAGCTCGAAGGCATGAAGTACGACGTCGCCGTCGCGGAGTTCCACGAGCTCGGCCTGGGCGAGCCCCACCCGATCTCCTCGGCCCATGGCGACGGCGTGGAAGAGCTCATCGACCTGGCGCTGGCCGGCCTGGGGCTGGTCGAGGACGAGCCCGCCGATGACGAGGACGCACCGGCCAAGGAGGCCGAGTTCGTGCCCGTCGAGGCCAAGGACCACCGGATCCGCCTTGCGATCGTGGGCCGGCCCAATGTGGGCAAGTCCACGCTGGTCAATGCCTTGCTGGGCGAGCAGCGCGTCATCGCGTTCGATCAGCCCGGCACGACGCGCGACGCCATCGAGATCGAGTTCGAGCGCGGCGAGCGCAAGTACCTGCTGATCGACACCGCCGGCCTGCGCCGGCGCGGCAAGGTGTTCCAGGCGATCGAGAAGTTCTCGGTCATCAAGACCCTGCAGGCCATCGAGGCCGCCAACGTCGTCGTGCTGATGCTGGACGCGCAGACCGAGATCTCGGACCAGGACGCCCACATCGCGGGCTTCGTGCTCGAGACGGGACGCGCGCTGGTCGTGGCCATCAACAAGTGGGATGGCCTGGACGAGGAAGCGCGCGAGCGTATCAAGCGCGAGTTCGACCGCAAGCTGCGCTTCCTGTCGTTCGCCACCGTGCTGACCACGTCGGCGCTGCACAAGCGTGGCATCGGCCCCCTGATGAATGCCGTGCACACGGCGCACGCCGCGGCGTTCGCCAAGCTGTCCACGCCCAAGCTCACCCGCGAACTGCAGGCCGCCGTCGAGCAGCAGCAGCCGCCGCGCAAGGGCATCTTCCGGCCCAAGCTGCGCTATGCGCACCAGGGGGGACAGAACCCGCCGCTCGTCATCATCCACGGCAATGCGCTGGGCGATGTGCCGGACTCCTACCGGCGCTATCTGGAGACGCGCTTTCGCAACGCCTTCAAGCTGCAGGGCACCCCGCTGCGCATCGAGTTCAGGTCGTCGCACAATCCCTACGTGGATTGAGCCGTCGCGCTATTGAACCTTGCGGTCATGGCCGCATCTAATCGCATCTCTCCCCGCGGCAGGCTGGTGGCTTGCCTAGGGAAAACCCTGTAAATTAGCGAGGCTCCGACCACCGCGGAGCGTCGTTAGCAGCGACAAATCCATCAAAACACAAAATTCAGGAGCTACTCCGATGAGCAACAAAGGGTTGATGTTGCAAGACCCATTTCTCAATACGCTGCGCAAGGAACACATTCCGGTTTCCGTGTATCTCGTGAACGGGATCAAGCTGCAGGGTCAGATCGAGTCTTTCGACCAGTACGTCGTGTTGCTGCGCAACACCGTGACGCAGATGGTCTACAAGCATGCGATCTCGACCGTGGTGCCTGCGCGCGCCGTGAATTTCCAGGTTGATGAACCCACTGAATAATACCCATCAAGCCCCCGCAGTCCGGGCACTGGTCGTCGGTGTCGATTTCGGCAAGCCCGATTTCGAAGCCCACTGCGAAGAATTCCAGATGCTCGCCCGCGGGGCGGGCGCCGACATCGTCGACACGATCATCGCCAAGCGCGCGCGGCCGGACGCCGCGTACTTCATCGGCTCGGGCAAGGTCGAGGAAATCGCGCTGGCTGCGGCCGCTCACGAAGCCGAGCTCATCCTCGTCGATCACGCGCTGTCGCCCGCGCAGCAGCGCAATCTGGAGCGCGTGCTCAAGCTGCGCGTCGTCGATCGCGTCACCCTCATCCTCGATATCTTTGCGCTTCGCGCACGGAGCCACGAAGGCAAGGTGCAGGTCGAGCTCGCGCAGCTCCAGCATCTGGTGACCCGCCTGACCCGGCTGTGGTCCCACCTGGAGCGTCAGCGCGGCGGTATCGGCATGCGCGGTCCCGGCGAATCCCAGCTCGAAATGGATCGCCGGATGATCGGCGACAAGGTGCGCCTGCTGCGCGAACGTCTGGACAAACTCGAACGCCAGCGTCAGACGCAACGTCGGGCGCGCGCCCGCAGCGGTGTCCTGTCGGTGTCGCTGGTAGGCTATACCAACGCCGGCAAGTCGACGCTTTTCAACGCGTTGACGCGTGCCGACGCCTACGCCGCGGACCAGTTGTTCGCGACGCTGGACACGACCACCCGCAAGGTGTGGGTCGAGGGCGCGGGGTCGGTCACGGTGTCCGACACCGTCGGCTTCATCCGCGATCTGCCGCACACCCTGGTGGCGGCGTTTCGCGCAACGCTCGAGGAAACGGTGCACGCCGATCTGCTGCTGCATGTCGTCGACGCCGCCAGCCCTCAACGCGACGAGCAGATCGCCGAAGTGGACAAGGTCCTCACGGAGATCGGGGCGGCCGACGTGCCGCGCCTGCTGGTCTTCAACAAGGCGGACAAGCTCGGTGTAGAGCCGCAGGTCCAGCGAGATGCCCATGGTACGATCACGCGTGTTTTTGTGAGCGCCATCGAACGGGCGGGACTCGATGGCTTGCGGGAAGCTATCGCCGACTTTAGCCGGAATAAATCAGATAACGATGCACCTGCCTTTCAAACTGTTCAATCTGAATGACCCCGGCTGGGGACGCGGCAATCAAGGTGGCGGCAACGGTGGCAATGAGCCGCCGCGCCGGCCCAATAAAGGGGGGGACCAGGGCCCCCCTGATCTTGACGAGCTCTGGCGCGACTTCAACAATCGCCTCGGTGGTCTCTTCGGCCGCAAGCCCAAGCGTCGCAATCCGTTCGACAACAACGGCGGCGGCAACGGCGGCAATGGCAGCGGCGGGGGCGGCTTCGCCCCGTCGCCGCGCGGCGCCAAGATCGGTGCCGTGGCGATCGTCGTGGGCGCCGGGCTGCTGTGGCTTGCCAGCGGGTTCTTCATTGTCCAGGAAGGGCAGGTCGGCGTGGTGACGCGTTTCGGCCAGTTCCAGACGACCGTGCCTGCCGGCTTCCAGTGGCACTGGCCCGCGCCCATCGACCGCGTGCAGATCGTGGACGTGTCGCAGCTGCGCACGTTCGAGATCGGCTTTCGCGGCAATGCGCGCAGCAAGGTGCCGGAGGAATCCCTCATGCTGACGGACGACGAGAACATCGTCGACCTGCAGTTCGTCGTGCAGTACCGCATCCGTCCGGACGGTGCGCGCGACTATCTCTTCAACGACCGCGAACCCGACCAGGCCGTGCGCCAGGCCGCCGAGACCGCCATGCGCGAAGTCATCGGCCGCACGACCATGGACTTCGTGCTGTACGAAGGCCGCACGCAGGTCGCGTCCGATGCCGCCAAGCTCATGCAGGACATCATGGACCGGTACCAGACCGGTGTGCTCATCAGCACCGTGGCCATCCTGAATGCCCAGCCGCCCGAACAGGTCCAGGCCGCGTTCGATGACGCGGTCAAGGCCGGCCAGGATCGCGAACGCGCCATCAACGAAGGCGAGGCCTATGCCAACCAGGTCATCCCGCTTGCCCGCGGTACCGCCTCGCGCATGACCGAACAGGCCGAAGGCTATCGCGTGCGCGTCGTGAACGACGCCCGCGGTGACGCTTCGCGCTTTGCCCAGATCCAGGCCGCGTACAGCGATGCGCCGCTGGTGACCCGGGACCGTCTGTATCTGGAGACCATGGAGCAGATCTTCTCTCGCGCCAGCAAGGTGCTCGTCGACACGCGTGATGGCAACAACATGATCTATCTGCCGCTGGACAAGATCATGCAGCAATCCGCCGCCGACGCCGGCAACCCGCAGGGCAATCCCAATCCTGCTGCGAACATGCCGGAAACCCCGGCAAGCAATACGTCTTCGCAGGTGGACACGCGCGCACTGCAGCGCAGCGGGATGATGTCCAACCGCACCCTTGACCGCGACGCTCGCTGAGGAGACCACGATGAACCGCATCCTCATGCCCCTGGCCATCGTCTTTTCGATCCTCGTCGTGATCGCCGTCTCGTGCACCTTCATCGTGCGCGAACGCGAGTACGCGCTGGTCTTCGCCCTCGGGGAAGTCCGCGAAGTGATCGACGAGCCCGGCCTGTACTTCAAGCTGCCCCCGCCGTTCCAGAACGTCGTCTACCTGGACAAGCGCCTGCTCACCATCGATGACAGCGAAGCCGAACGGATCCAGACGGCGGAAAAGAAGAACCTGCTGATCGACGCCTACGTGAAGTGGCGCATTGCCGATCCGCGTCTGTACTACGTGACCTTCGGCGGCAACGAAGCCGGCGCCCAGGCCCGTCTGCAGGCCGTGATCCGCGACGCCCTGAACGCGTCCGTCAACCGGCGCACGGTCAATGACGTGACCTCCAAGGAGCGCGACGTCATCATGACCGAGATCCGCGACAACGTGGCCAGGCTGGCCGCCAGCGTGGGTGTCGAAGTGGTGGACGTGCGCCTGAAGCGCATCGACTTCGTGCCCGAGATCTCCGAATCGGTGTATCGCCGCATGGAAGCCGAGCGCAAGCGCGTGGCCAACGAGCAGCGTTCCATCGGTGCGGCCGAAGGCGAGCGCATCCGCGCCAACGCCGAGCGCCAGCGCGACGAGATCGTGGCGGAAGCCTACGCCAAGGCCCAGGCCCTGATGGGTGAGGGCGACGCCGAGGCGAGCAAGGTGTTTGCCGACGCCTACGAGGCCGATGAAGAGTTCTATCGCTTCTACCGCAGCCTCGAGGCCTATCGCGCCTCGTTCAAGGATCGCAATGACGTTCTGGTGGTGAGCCCGGATTCGGACTTCTTCCAGCACTTCAACCAGATCCCCAACGGCATGACCGGTTCGGCGCGGCCAGCGCCCACCCCGGCGCCCGCGGTGCCCGCCACGCCCTGATCGTCGGGGTCGTGACAGGACGAAGCCCGCCATCGGCGGGCTTCGTCGCTTCATGTATAATGCCCTGTAAGCTGAGTAGTAAACGACGGTTGGTCAGGCTTACGCCTACCGGCCGTTTTTTTACGCCTGCGTTTTTCGTTCGTTGTCGTTTTTCTTGCTTCAGGATGGATTCCCATGGGCACGTGGTTGCTGCCTGAGGACCTGGCCGACATCCTCCCCGCCGAGGCGCGCCGCATCGAAGAGTTGCGCCGCACGCTGTTGGATCTGTACCGATCCTACGGCTACGAGCTGGTCATGCCGCCGCTGGTCGAGTATCTGGATTCGCTGTTGTCGGGCGCCGGTGGCGACCTGAATCTGCGCACCTTCAAGCTGGTCGACCAGATGTCGGGTCGCACGCTTGGCGTGCGCGCCGACATGACGCCCCAGGTCACCCGCATCGATGCCCACCTGCTGAACCGGGAGGGCGTGACGCGTCTGTGCTATTGCGGCAGCGTGTTGCACACCCGCGCCGCCGGTTTCACCGCCACGCGCGAGCCGCTGCAGATCGGCGCCGAGCTCTATGGCCACAGCGGCCTGGAAGCCGACGTCGAAGTCCTGCGCCTCGCGCTGGCCAGCCTGGACGCCGCGGGCCTGCATGGCGCGCGTGTCGATCTGGGCCACGCCGGCCTGGTGCGCGCCATCCTGGATGCCGATCCGCAGGCGATGGGTTCGACCGAAGTCCTGTGCGATCTCATGAGCGCCAAGGACGAGCCGGGCCTGGCGCCGTGGTTCGCGCGCCTGAGCGAGGACACGGTCCAGTCCCTGCGCCGCCTGCTGCGCCTGTATGGCGATGCGTCGGTGCTGGATGAAGCGCGCGCGGTGCTGCCGGCACTGCCCGGCGTCACGGCGGCGCTCGACACGCTGCAGGCGCTCGCGCGTGCGCTGCCCGCCGACGCCGTGAGCGTCGACCTGGCCGACGCCCGCGATTACCACTATCACACGGGTGCGGTCTTCGCGCTGTACGTCGACGGCTGGCCCGACATCGTCGTGCGTGGCGGTCGGTACGACGACGTCGGCCGTGCCTACGGACGGGCTCGTCCCGCCACCGGCTTCAGCCTCGATCTGCGGGTGCTGGCCGGACTGCTCGAACCCGCCACCAGCGTGCCTGCCATCCAGGCGCCGTGGGGCGAGCAACCCGATCTCCTGCAGGCCATCGCGGAATTGCGCGCGGCCGGCAACATCGTTGTGCAAACCCTGCCGGGCCGCGAGGCGGACCAGCAGGAATACGCGTTCGACCGCGAGCTCGTGCTCGGCGAGCGCGGCTGGCAGGTCGTGGTGCGTCGCTAGGGCGGGCGTAACGGGCCGGCGGCGCTGCGCGCCGCCACCCGTGGCATCGTCCGCGCGCGGTCGCGCCGGAATCATTCACCTCTCATCGGTTGTGGGAAGTTCAACATGGCGAAGAACGTAGTCATCATCGGGACCCAGTGGGGCGATGAAGGCAAAGGCAAGATCGTCGACTGGCTGGCCGAATCGGTCCAAGGCGTCGTGCGTTTCCAGGGCGGCCACAATGCCGGCCATACCCTGTGGATCGGCGGCAAGAAGACGGTTCTGCGCCTCATCCCGTCGGGCATCATGCACCCCGGGGTTACCTGCTACATCGGCAACGGCGTCGTCCTGTCGCCCGAAGCGCTGCTGAGCGAAATCGCGGAACTCGAGGCTGCCGGCGTCGCCGTGCGCGAGCGCCTGCGCATCTCCGAAGCCTGCGCGCTGATCCTGCCTTACCACGTCGCCGTGGACAAGGCGCGCGAAACCCGCAAGGGCGATGCGAAGATCGGCACGACCGGTCGCGGCATCGGCCCGGCGTACGAAGACAAGGTCGCTCGCCGCGCGCTGCGCGTGCAGGACCTCTTCGACCCGGTCACCTTCCGCGCCAAGCTCGAGGAAGCGCTGGACTATCACAACTTCGTGCTGACCCAGTACCTGGGTGCCGAGGCCGTGACCGCCGACGCCGTCTTCGACCAGGCCATGGAACTCGCCCCGCGCATCGCCCCGATGGTGGCCGACGTGTCGAGCGCGCTGTTCGAAGCCCAGGCCGCCGGTGGCCACCTGCTGTTCGAAGGCGCCCAGGGCTCGCTGCTCGACATCGACCACGGCACCTATCCCTTCGTCACCAGCAGCAACTGCCTGGCCGGTGCGGCCTCCGCAGGCGCAGGCGTCGGTCCGCAGAGCCTGGACTACGTCCTGGGCATCACCAAGGCCTATGCCACGCGCGTGGGCTCGGGTCCGTTCCCGACCGAACTCACCGACAGCACGGGCGAGCACCTCGCCCGCGTGGGCCAGGAGTTCGGCTCGGTGACCGGGCGGGCCCGTCGCTGCGGCTGGTTCGATGGCGCGGCGCTCAAGCGCTCGGTGCGCCTGAACGGCATCTCCGGCCTGTGCATCACCAAGCTGGACGTGCTGGACGGCCTGGAATCGATCAAGCTGGGCGTGGGCTACCGCGTGGACGGCGAATGGCGCGACGTGCTGCCGTACGGCGCCAACGCCGTGGGCAAGGCCGAAGCCGTGCTGGAAGAACTGCCGGGCTGGAGCGAGTCGACCGTGGGCATCACCGAGTTCGACAAGCTGCCCGCCAACGCGCGCCGCTACCTGGAACGCGTGGCCGAGCTCTGCGGCGTGCCGATCGACCTCGTGTCGACCGGTCCGGATCGCCTGCAGACGATCGTGCTGCGCCACCCGTTCAAGGGCTGAGGAATCCGCCATGACGCACTCGAGCGATGATCGCCACCTCTGGATCTCCTGGGACGAGTACAACCGTCTGATCGAGGAGCTTGCCCTCAAGGTCCACGAGTCGGGCTGGAAGTTCGATCAGATCCTGTGCCTGGCCCGTGGCGGCGTGCGCGTGGGCGACGTCCTGTCGCGCATCTTCGACGTGCCCCTGGGCATCCTGGCCACCAGCAGCTATCGCGAGGCGGCCGGCACGCAGCAGGGCGAGCTCGACATCGCCCAGTACATCACCATCACGCGCGGCACGCTGTCCGGCCGCGTGCTGCTGGTCGATGACATGGTCGACACCGGGCTGACGTTCAACCGCGTCGTCGAGCACCTGCGCCGCCAGTTCCCCCAGATCACCGAGCTGAAGTCGGCCGTGCTGTGGTGGAAGGGGCATTCGCAGGCCGTGCCCGACTTCCACATGGCGCAGCTGCCCACGAACCCCTGGATCCACCAGCCGTTCGAGGACTACGACAGCCTGCGTCCGCATCAGCTGGCCGCCTGGGTGCGCAAGGGCCAGCGCGACTGAGGGTGCGTCAAGGCAGTTCGGCAGGACCTGCAGGGGCGACGCGTGCAGCGCGCCCCTGTGTCACGTCGGCAGGGCGTCCGGGCGCAACGCCCGGTGCCACGGTCCGGCTCCTGGCCGGCGGCGTGCGCGTGAGCGATTCCTGTTGCGGCTCACAATCTCTGCGTGCTAGCATCAGTTCGCTATGAACGCCGTCACCTCCTTCGCCTTCTTTTATTTTTGGTTTCCGATGCCACTGGCGGAGGAAGGGAAGCGTTCAGCCTGATCGATCAGTCGACAGCAAAGATCCCCGAAAGCCGCCAGAGACCCTGGCGGCTTTTTTGTTGCCGCCAGAAAGCTCCCAGGCCAAGACAACATCTCTCATCACTCGCTGGAGCCAGCCGTGTCGCACAACACCGACGATCTTAGAATCCGGGAAATCAAGGAACTCAGTCCGCCCTCGCACCTGATGCGCGAGTTCCGCTGCACGGATACCGCTTCGGCCACGGTGACCGCCGCGCGCGAAGGCCTGCATCGCATCCTGCACGGTATGGACGATCGCCTCGCGGTCGTGATCGGGCCGTGTTCGATCCACGACACCCGTGCCGCGCTGGAATACGCCGCTCGCCTGAAGGCCGAGCGCGATCGCTTCAGCGGCGAGCTCGAGATCGTGATGCGCGTGTACTTCGAAAAGCCCCGCACCACCGTGGGCTGGAAGGGCCTTATCAACGATCCGGACCTGGATGGCAGCTTCAACATCAACAAGGGCCTGCGCACCGCCCGCGAGCTGCTGGTCAGCATCAACGACATGGGCCTGCCCGCGGGCTGCGAATACCTGGACATGATCACGCCGCAGTACATCGCCGACCTGGTCTCGTGGGGCGCGATCGGGGCGCGCACCACCGAAAGCCAGGTGCATCGCGAGCTGGCGTCGGGCCTGTCCTGCCCGGTGGGCTTCAAGAACGGCACCGATGGCAATGTGCGCATCGCCGTGGATGCCATCAAGGCAGCCTCGCAGCCGCACCACTTCCTGTCGGTGACCAAGGGCGGGCATTCGGCCATCGTGTCGACCAATGGCAACGAGGACTGCCACGTCATCCTGCGGGGCGGCAAGACGCCCAACCATGACGCCGTCAGCGTCGATGCCGCGTGCCAGGACATCGCCAAGACGGGCCTCGCGCAGCGCCTGATGATCGACGTCAGCCACGCCAACAGCAGCAAGAAGTACGAGAACCAGCCGCGCGTCGTGGAAGAGGTCGCTGCCCAGATCGATGCCGGCGAAGACCGCATCGTGGGCGTGATGGTGGAAAGCCATCTGGTGTGCGGCCGCCAGGACCTGGTGCCCGGCGAGCCCCTGACCTATGGCCAGAGCATCACCGATGGCTGCATCGACTGGGACGCCTCGGTGCAGGTACTGGAGCGCCTGGCCCAGGCCGTGCGCAACCGCCGCGTGAACCGCGTGACGGCAGGCAAGTAGTCCGGGGGGGGCCGGGCCGGCGGGGCGGTCGGCCGGGCTGGGGCGGCGTCGGCACCGGCTGTCGCCCTGCGCGCTGCAGGCAGTGGGCGAGGCGGGCACGTGGGCCACGTCCAGGGCTGCCAATCGCGTGTATCGCGGCGCCTGCTCACGGCGCCTGGCAACGACGCCTGGCAACGACGCCTGGCAACGACGCCTGGCAACGACGCCTGGCAACGACGCCTGGCAACGACGCCTGGCAACGACGGCTGCCAACGACGCTTGGCAACGACGCCCGGCAACGACGCCTGCCCATTGCGCCTGCGGCAGGGCAGGGCGCCTGTGGTGATGGCGCCACATCACGGCAATCTCGTGCTTCACGCCGACAATATTGGGGAAAACCCGGGTTCTATGCTAGAATCCTGGATTACGCTTTTTGCGTATCACGGTGGGGCTTACGGAAGAGCCCTGCGGATGTGTCAGGACTGACACATCTGCGCCCAACCACCGTTCACGCATCGTATCTGACCTTCTCCTTTCGCCTGCATTGCGGCGCCTGGTACATCGGTCGGCACCGATGAGTCATTCACCAGGCAGACGCTGCGGCCCCATCGGCACGCGGCGCCGCGCAGTCCCGGCCCACATGGATGTGGCACGGGGGCGCAGGCACCTTCCCGTTTACCGGCGGGACGGGCTCGCCTATCGCATCGAAAGGAAACGTTCATGTCGTTCGACACCCTCGGGCTTGCTCCCACCATCGTTGAAGCCGTCGTCAAGGCTGGCTACACGCAACCCACGCCCGTCCAGGCCCAGGCCATCCCCGCTGCCATCGCCGGTGGTGACCTCATGGTCTCCTCGCAGACGGGCAGCGGCAAGACTGCCGCCTTCACCCTGCCGTCGCTGCACCGCCTGGCGGGCGAGGGCGAATCCCCGCTGCGCCGTGGTGGCGTGCGCGTGCTGGTCCTGACCCCCACCCGTGAACTCGCCCTGCAGGTGAGCGCGGCCGTGCGTACCTACGGTACCGGCCTGCGTCGTCTGCACGTGGCCACCGTCGTGGGCGGCATGCCCTACGGCGCCCAGCTGAAGGCCCTGTCGCGTCCCGTGGACGTGCTGGTGGCCACGCCTGGCCGTCTGCTCGACCACGTCCAGGCGCGCCGCGTCGACCTGTCCGCGCTGGAAGTGCTGGTGCTGGACGAAGCCGACCGCATGCTGGACATGGGCTTCATCGAAGACATCGAGACCATCGTCGGCCAGACCCCGGCCACGCGTCAGACGCTGCTCTTCTCGGCCACGCTGGACGGCAACGTCGCGCGCCTGGCCCAGCGCATGATGAAGACGCCGCAGCGCATCGAGATGACGACGCAGCACGAGCGTCACACCAACATCACCCAGAACCTGCTGTACGCCGATGACATGGCGCACAAGAACCAGCTGCTGGACCACCTGCTGCGCGATACCGCGCTGGAACAGGCGATCATCTTCACCTCGACCAAGCGCGCCGCCGATGATCTGGCCGACCGCCTGTCCGAGCAAGGCTTTGCCGCCGCCGCCCTGCATGGCGACATGAGCCAGCGCGCCCGCAACCGCACGCTCACGCAAGTGCAGCGCGGCCAGGTCCGCATGCTCGTCGCCACCGACGTTGCCGCCCGCGGCATCGACGTGCAAGGCATCAGCCACGTGGTGAACTTCGACCTGCCGATGCAGGCTGAAGACTACGTCCACCGCATCGGCCGTACCGGCCGCGCCGGTCGCTCGGGCCTGGCGTTCACGCTGGCCACGCATGCCGAACGCCACAAGGTGCGTCGCATCGAGCAGTACACGGGTCAGTCGATCCCGCCGCAAGTCGTGGCCGGTCTCGAACCCCGCGTGACGGCTCGTCCGTCCAGCCCCCGTCGCCCGGGCAGCGGCAACGGCAACTGGCGCGGCAAGCCGGGCGCATCGCGTCCCGGCAGCAGCGGCGGCCCGCGTGGCAGCTTCGCGCCCCGTGAAGGTGGCCGTGACTTCGCCCCGCGTGGCGAGTTCGCCCCCCGTGACGGTGGCGCCCCCCGCCGCGATTTCGCGCCCCGTGATGGCCAGCGCGACTTCGCCCCGCGTGAAGGCGCACCGCGTGACAACACCGGCCGTCGCGAATTCGCGCCGCGCACCGAAGGTCAGCGCGAATGGCGCCCGGCCGGCGACCGCCCCGCCTTCGCCGGCAAGCGTGCCGGTGGCTGGAACGAAGGCCGCAGCAGCGAAGGCGATCGCAAGCGTCCGTCGGGCTTCTCCCGCCCGGCACCGCGTCGTCCGGCCTGAGGCCAGGAGCACGGCATTGGATGCCGTGCCACGCGCATGACGGAAAAAGCCGGGGCCTCGTGCCCCGGCTTTTTTACGCCCGCCGTGCGCAGGGTCCGAGGCCGCCGCGCCATCCTGCGTTTGGGGGATACGCCGCAACCAGCTACAATCGCTCCCCCTCCGTCGACAAGCCGTAGGCCAATCGCTTCATGTATTCGGACCCCATCCCGCGTGCCACCCTCGTCCAGCAGATGCCCCGGCCTGCTGACACCCCCATCGCAGGCACCGAAGTGCGGGACTACATCCGATCCCAGAAAGCGGAAGGCCGACTCGTCGAGCGCCGCGTCTTCGTGGACCCGGCGCACTCGCGCAAACGCCGCCAGGTGTTCCAGTTCGTCGCGACCAACCTCGAACTGGATTTCTGAGTCGGACAGCCGCCGCCTGCGCGGCTGATGGGGCCGGTGGCCCCTGCCTCAACCCACGCTCTTGCCCAGATCCGCCAGCGGGTGCGCCGCGCCTGGCGAGCCCGCGAAAAAGCTCGCCACACGCGCATCCGGCACGGCGGCCACGTCGGCATGCTGCCAGCGCGGGGATTTGTCCTTGTCCACGATCAGGGCGCGCACGCCTTCGATCAGATCGCCTTCCTCGATGGCCCGCACGACCAGGTCGTACTCCAGGCGGAAGCAGTCCGCCAGGTCCAGCGCCCGCGCTTCGGTCAGCTGGCGGTGGACGACGCGCAGCGACAGGGGGGAGCGGTGGGCCAGGGTGTCGAGCGTGGTCCTGGCCCAGTCGGCGTGTTTGCCCGTCTCGCGCGCGAGCGAGGCCAGGATGGCGGCCACGTCGGGCTGGCTGAAGTGGCGCTGCAGCGCGTCGGCCAGCGCGGGCAGGGTGGCCGGGCCGGCGTCCACGGCCAGCGGCGCCACGGCGTGGCGCAGGCGCTGGCGCGGGGTGGTGTCGTGGGCCTGCCAGTCGACCTGTTGCAGGGCGGCGATGACGGCGTCGTTGCTGCCTTCGGCCACGACGACGTCGGCCAGGCCGGTGTACAGGGCATCGGCCGCATGCACCATGTGGCCTGTGAGGCCCAGGTACAGCGACAGGGGCTCGGCCATGCGCGACAGGAACCAGGTGCCGCCCACATCCGGGATGAGGCCGATGCCGGTCTCGGGCATGGCCATGCGGGTGCGCGTGGTCGCCACGCGCAGCGTGGCCGCCTGCGCCAGGCCCATGCCGCCGCCCATGGTGATGCCGTCCATCAGGGCAATGACGGGCTTGGCGCTGCGCCACAGGGCGTAGTCCAGCCGGTACTCGTCGATGAAGAACTGGCGGTAGCCGCGCGAGCCGTCGTGATGGCTGTCGTACATGGCCCGAATGTCCCCACCCGCGCAGAAGGCCTTGTCACCCGCGCCTTGCAGCACGATCGCCCGCACGGCCGGATCGCGCTCCCAGGCGGCGAGCTGCCCGGCGATGGCCACGATCATCTCGTGGGACAAGGCGTTCAGGGCCTTGGGGCGGTCCAGCGTGATGATGCCGAGCGGCCCTTCCTGGGCGAAGGTGGTGAATGCGGTCATGCGGTCTCCTGCGGGTGATTCGGTCAAGCCACGATAGTAGCGGCATGGGGCGCGGCCCGACGCCTGTGCCGAGCCGGGTGGGGGATGCGCCCGCTGCGTCGCAGGCCCGACGCACCTGCTCACTCGGGGCCGGCCATGCCCGCAAGCGGCAAGGTTGCCTGGGGGCAGCGGCGGCGCCGGTTCAGGCCTCGCTGCGGTAGCGTTTCAGGATGGCGGAAAAGTCCTCGCCGCCGTGGCCCGCGTCGCCGAACTCCTGGTACAGCGCGTGGGCCATCGCGCCCAGGGTGGTATCCACGCCCGCCTCGCGGGCCGCGTCGGCCGCCAGGCCCAGGTCCTTGACCATCAGGTGGGTGGCGAATCCCCCGGTGTAGCCGCGGGACGCGGGCGCGCCGGGCATGACGCCGGGCCACGGGTTGTAGCTGTCGCTGCTCCAGCAGCGTCCGGTGGAGGTGTTGAAGACGCCGGCCAGCGTGGCGGGGTCCATGCCCAGGCTCTGGCCCAGGGCCATGGCTTCCGCGGTGCCGATCATGGTGATGGCCAGCAGCAGGTTGTTGCACAGCTTGGCGACCTGGCCGTTGCCCGGGCCGCCGCAATGGGCGATGTTGCGGCCCATCGCCAGCAGCACGGGGCGGATGCGCTCCAGGGTGTCGGGATCCGCACCCACCATGAAGGTGAGCGTGCCGGACTGCGCGCCGGTGGTGCCCCCCGACACCGGGGCATCGGCCATCGGGTTGCCCTGGGCCAGGGCCTGGGCGATCAGCGCCCGGGCGGTCTGCGGGTCGATGGTGCTGGAATCGACCAGCGGCACGCCAGGGGCCACGCCCGCCAGCACCCCCTGATCCCCGGTGTAGACCGACCGCACGTGCGCCGCCGCGGGCAGCATCGTGATGACGGCGTCGGTCGCGCTGGCCGCGGCCTGTGCCGGCGAGTCCGCGGCCGTGGCGCCGGCCTGGACCAGCGCCGCCACGGCGTCGGCGTTCAGGTCGAAGACGGCCACCTCATGGCCGGCCTTGAGCAGGTTGCCGGCCATGGGCGCGCCCATGTTGCCCAGCCCGATGAATGCAATGCGCATGGGTATCTCCCTTTGTCTGGACATTCTGGTGCCGCGACGGGGCGAGCTTCGCTGCAGGCCAACGTCGCCGACCTCGCGGCGGCCCGACGGCACCGGCCTCGCCGGACCCCGGCGAACGCGGCGACGCTCTGGTCACTTCAGGCTGATCGTGGTGTTCACGCCCGCCGATACCGCGTCATCGAACCAGCGCGTCGTCACCGTCTTGGTCTGCGTGTAGAACTGCACCGCCTGCTTGCCGTAGGGCCCCAGGTCGCCGAGCTTGGAGCCGCGTGAGCCGGTGAAGCTGAAGTAGGGCACGGGCACGGGGATCGGAATGTTGATGCCCACCTGGCCGATGTCGATGGCGTTCTGGAACTTGCGTGCAACCGCGCCGCTCTGCGTGAAAAGGCCCACGCCATTGCCGAAGGGGTTGGCGTTGACGATGGCGATGGCCTCGTCCAGGTCCCGGGCGGCCATGAGCAGCAGCACCGGGCCGAAGATTTCGGTGGTGTAGATCTTCATGTCGGGCTTCACGTCCGAGAAGATCGTCGGGCCGATGAAGTTGCCCTCGGTGTAGCCGGGCACCTGGACGCCGCGCCCATCGAGCGCCAGCGTCGCGCCTTCGGCGACACCGGCCTCGATGAGGCCGAGGATGCGCTCGTGGGCCGTGCGCGAGATGACGGGGCCCACGTCCGTGCCCGTCTCGGTGCCGGCGCTCACCTTCAGGCGGCCAGCGCGCGCCACGATCTCCGGGATCCAGGCGTTGGCCTCGCCCACCAGCACGGCCACCGACGTCGCCATGCAGCGCTGGCCCGCCGCGCCGAAGGCGGCGCCCGCCAGGGCATCCAGCGAGTGTTCCTTGTGCGCGTCGGGCATGACCACGGCGTGGTTCTTCGCGCCCATCATGCATTGCGCGCGCTTGCCGTGGCGGGTGGACAGCTCGTGCACGTGCGTGCCCACCGTGGTGGACCCCACGAACGACACGGCGCGGATCGCCGGGTGCGTGCACAGGGTGTCGACGGCTTCCTTGGCGCCATGCACGACGTTCAGCACGCCCGGGGGGACGCCGGCCTGCAGGGCCAGTTCGGCCAGCGCCATCGACGTCATCGGGTCCTGCTCGGAAGGCTTGAGCACGAAGGTGTTGCCGCAGGCGATCGCCATCGGGAACATCCACAGCGGGATCATGGCCGGGAAGTTGAAGGGGGTGATGCCGGCGCACACGCCCAGCGGCTGCTGGATCGTGTAGGTATCCACGCCGCCCGCCACGTTTTCCAGGAACTCGCCCATCTGCAGCGTGCCGATCGCGCAGGCGTGCTCCACGACCTCCAGGCCGCGGATGATGTCGCCTTCGGCATCCGCCAGCGTCTTGCCCTGTTCATCGGTCAGGATGCGCGCGAGCCGGGGCAGATCGGCGCGGATCAGCGCCTGCAGCTTCAACATGATGCGCATGCGGGCCGACACCGGCGTGTGGCGCCAGCTCGCGAAGGCCTTGTCGGCCGAGCGGATGGCGGCGTCCAGCTCGTCGGCGGTGGCCAGCGGCACGCGCGCCAGCACGGCCTGCGTGGCCGGGTTGATCACGTCGCGCCATTGGGTGGTCTGGGATTCGACGAATGTGCCGTCAATCAGGAGCTTGACGGTGGGGGTGCGGATTTCGGACATCACGACTCCATCAGTGGCCTGGGGTCATCCCAGGTCGCGGGCGATCACCATGCGCTGGATTTCGCTGGTGCCTTCATAGATCTGGGTGATCCGGGCATCGCGGTAGTGCCGGGCCACGGGATAGTCCTCCAGGTAGCCATAGCCACCGTGGATCTGGATGGCCTGCGAGCACACCCACTCGGCGGTCTCGGAGGCGAAGAGCTTGGCCTGGGACGCTTCGGACAGGCAGGGCAGGCCTTCGGTGCGCAGGCGCGCTGCGTGCAGCACCATCAGCCGGGCGGCGTTGAGCCGGGTGGTCATGTCCGCGAGCTTGTGCGCGATGGCCTGGTGCTCGCGGATGGGCTTGCCGAACTGCACGCGCTCGCCCGCGTAGGCGATGGCGGCTTCCAGGGCGGCGCGGGCGATGCCCACGGCCTGGGCGCCGATGCCGATGCGCCCGCCTTCCAGGTTGGACAGGGCGATCTTCAGGCCCTCGCCCCGCGTGCCCAGCAGATGGTCCGAGGGGATCCGGCAATCGGTGAAGGTGATGGGGCAGGTGTCCGAGGCGCGGATGCCCATCTTCTTCTCGGGCGGTCCGACCTCCAGGCCGGTGGTGTCCGTGGGGACCAGGAACGCCGAGATGCCGCGCTTGCCCAGCTCCGGATCGGTCACGGCGAACACGATGGCCACCGCGGCCACGCGCCCGTTGGTCGTGAACTGCTTGGCGCCGTTCAGCACCCACGTGTCGCCTTCGAGCACGGCGCGCGTGCGCAGGTTGTGGGCCTCGGAGCCCGCCTGCGGTTCGGTCAGGCAGAAGGCGCCGATCTTGCGCCCGGCCGCCATGTCCGGCAGCCACGCCTGCTGCTGGCTGGGCGTGCCAAAGCGCAGGATGGGGCCGCAGCCCACCGAGCTGTGCACGGACACCAGCGTCGAGGTCGAGGCGCAGCCCACGGCGATCTCTTCCAGGGCCAGCGCATAGGCGGTGTAGTCGGTGTAGGTGCCGCCGTGTTCCTCGGGCACCATCATGCCCATCAGGCCCACGTCGCCCAGCTCGCGCAGCATGTCGGCGGGCAGGGCGCCGGCCTCGTCCCACTGGGCGGCAAAGGGTGCCAGGCGTTCGCGCGCGAAGGTGCGCGCCGTGTCGCGGATCATCCGCTGTTCATGGGTCAACAAGTTCACCGCGTGTCTCCTCGCCGTGTGCTGCGCGGCCGCTGCTTTGGCGGTCGCTGCCATCCCATCATAGAGGCGGATGCGGGCAATGGAAAGCCGGCCCGCGTTGCGTCGGGGCGTTGCCGTTGGCTCACAGTCGCCCCCGCAGGCGTGCCCATGCCGACTGCAGGGCCTCCTGGTGCCGGGGCGCCGCGATGCCGATCAGGGCATCGGCCCGCTCGGCCGCCGAGCCATGGCGCAGATGGGCCACGCCGTACTCGGTGACGACGATGTCGGCCAGGTGCCGGGGCAGCGTGCACAGCCCATCTGCGTCCAGGCTGGGCACGATGCGCGACACCCGGCCCGCGCGCGCGGTGGCGCGCAGGCAGATGATGAGGCGCCCGCCCGGCGCGGCCAGCGCGCCCTGGGCATAGGCGGGCAGCCCGCCCACGCCGGCCTGCAGCATGCCGTCGCTGCGTTCGGCGTTGACCTGGCCGAAAAGGTCCACCTCGACCGCGGAATTGACGGCCACGAAGCGTTCGATCGCGCCAAGCGCGCGGATGCCGTGCGTCTGGCGAACGTCGACGAAGCGCAGGCGGGGGTGATGCGCCGCCCAGGCGTAATGGGCCGCCGTACCCAGGGCGATGCCCGTCACGATCGGGGCCTCGGGGTCGAGCGCGCCGGCCTCGTCCAGGCGCCGCGCCGCGCGCGACACCATGCCGGTGTGCAGCCGCAGGCGTCGATGGCCGGTCAGCGCCTGGGCCAGCGCAAGCGGCACCGACCCCACGCCCAGCTGCACGGTGTCGCCATCGTTCACCAGCGCGGCCACCGTATCGGCGATCCGCACGGCGGCGTCGTCCTGCGCCGCGGTTTCCTCGAACTCGGTCAGCGGCGCGTCGTGCTCCAGGACCGCGTCGAATTCCGAGACATGGACCTGGAAGCCGTGCGCCACCCGGGGCATGCACGGGTTGATCTGCGCCAGGCGGCGCGCGGCGCGCGGCCAGACCAGCGGCAGGAAGTCGCTGCACACGCCCGCGCTGCAATAGCCCTGCGCGTCGGGCGGGCTCACATGCGCCACCGCCACGTCCATGGGCGGGCCTTCGGCCAGGTACCGCCCGATGCCCAGGTAATCCAGGCCGAGCAGGGTGGCCCGACCGGCCTGCAGGCCGTCGCGTATGGCCGGCGTCATGAAGAACGCGGTCTGGCGCGCATCGGGGTGCACGGCCAGGTAGTCCGCCTGGCCGGCGCCCGGATACTGCACGCTCACGAAGTCCACGCCGCGCGCGAGCGTCGGCGCTTCGGCCAGCGCCTGCAGCAGCCCGGTAGGCTCCACGCTCATGCCCGGCACGAAGACGCGCGCTCCGGGGCGCAGCACATCCGACAAGGACATCATCGCGCGGGCTGCTCCACCGCGTGCGTCGACCACCGCGGTGCGCGCGTCATGCCGCGTTCCCGAAGATCACGCCGTCGCGCAACAGCCGCGCGACGTCATCGTCCGCATAGCCGGCCTCGCGCAGCAGCACGCCGGTGTGCTCGCCGATCTGCGGGCAGCCGCGCGCCGCGCCGGCCGTCGTGGGGGCGAGGCCGGGCAGCGTCGGCATGCGGACCGGCTCGGTTCGCGTGGCCAGGGTCACGGCCTCCAGGTAGCCGCTGGCCTCGCTGTCCGGGTCGTCCAGCACGTCCTGGTAGGAGCGCACGATCGAGTGCGTCACGTCCGCGGGCACCAGGCGCTCGACCCACTCGGCCGATTCGCGCGTGGCGAACGTGGCGGCGAGTTCGGACATGAGCTCGTGCTCATGGCGGATGCGCGACTTGCGATCGGCGTAGCGCGGATCGGCGCCCAGATCGTCCCGGCCAATGGCCGAGCACAGGGCGCGAAAATGCGCGTCGGTGCGCACCGCGATGCTCAGGTGCCCATCCCGCGTGCCGACCACGCCCAGCGGTACGTACAGTGTCTCCGGCTTGCCGTTCTCGAACTGGTGCTCGAGGATGGCGGGGGCCTGCAGCGCCAGCGCGCTGTGCATCAGCGAGCAGTCGATGTGCTCGCCACGGCCGGTGCGCGCGCGGCGCAGCAGCGCGGCCATGACGGCCTGCGCCCCATACAGGCCGGTGGTGACGTCGATGAGGACCATCGGGAAGCGCCGTGGCGTCCCATCCGGAGTCCGATTCAGCTGCATCAGTCCGGAAAAGCCCTGGATCACCCCGTCGGTCACGGGCAGGTGGGCCCGCGGCCCGCGCTGGCCAAAGCCGGTGATGGACAGGTAGACCAGCCCCGGGTGGTCGGCCATCAGCGTGTCCGCACCCAGCCCGAACCGCGCCATCACGCCGGGACGAAACGCCTCGATCACGACGTCGGCGGCACCTGCCAGCCGCGTCGCCACCGCGCGCCCCTCCGCCGATTTCAGATCCAGGGCGATGGAACGCTTGCCGCGATTGAAGTTCAGGCTGTAGGCGCTGAAGTCGCCATGGCGCTCGCCCAGGATCCGCCCCCAGTCGCCGCCGGCGGGCTCCACCTTGATGACGTCGGCGCCGTGCTGCGCCAGCAGCAGTCCCGCGTGCGGGCCTGCGACGCCCTGGCTGAAGTCCACGACCCGCAGGCCGTCGAGGGCGGGCGGCATCCGTGTGTCCTGCATCTGCATGTCGATCTCCGATGTGGCGGGCATGGCGGCTCAGACCTGGGCGCCGGACGACTTCACGATCTGCGACCACTTGGCGATCTCCTGCCGGATGAAGTCGGCATACGCGGCAGGGCCCAGTGGCGCAGCGGTGGCACCGGCGGCGCGGATGCGCGCCACCACGTCCGGATCATTCAGTGACGCCACGATGTCCGCACCCAGGCGTTCGATGCGCTCGGGAGGCGTGCCGGTGGCGGTGGAGATGCCATACCAGGAATACACGTCGAATTCGCCGATGCCTGCGGCTTCCTGGACGGTGGGCACCTCGGGGTAGTCGGCCAGGCGCTGCGCCTGGGTCACGGCCAGCAGGCGCAGCGTGCCGGCCTTCACGTGCTGCACGTACAGCGGCACGTTGTCGATCGCAAAGAGCGTCTCGCCAGCGAGCAGGGCGTTCAGGTTGGCCGCCGTCCCCTTGTAGGGCACGTGCGACAGGGGCACGCCGATGCGCTGGCCGAACGCATGTGCCGTCAGGTGCGAGGAGGTGCCCACGCCCGCCGAGCCATAGAAGCCCTTTTGCGGATTGGCGCGCAGGAAGGCGATCAGGTCCTGGACGGATTCGATGCCCGTCTCGGGCCGAACGGCGATCGCGTTGGACAGCGTGACCAGCCGGGCCACGGCGGGCAGCTCGGTGGCCGGGTTGAACGATGGCTTGGCATACAGGGACAGACCGATCGCGTTGGTCGCGACATTGCTCACGAACAGGGTCTGCCCGTCGGGCGCGGCATTGGCGGCCAGTCCCGCGGCCAGCATGCCGCCGGCGCCGGGCCGGTTGTCGATGATGAGCGACTGGCCCAGCCGGGCGGTGAAGGGCTCTTCAATCAGCCGCACGAAGATGTCGCTGCCCCCGCCGGGCGATCCTGCGGAAATGACGCGGATCGGCCGGTCCGGCCAGCGCGAGGCCGCCTGTGGCACGCCGGCCCAGCCCAGGGCACCCAGCGCCAGCGCACGTGTCATCCACTGCCTTCGGTTCACGCCATGCATGTCAGTCTCCTTTGCCCCGTCGCGCACCGGCTCTTGGCTGGCCGGTGTCCTGGATCACGCCATCTGGACCATCCCCCGGGGCGTCAGACCGGGTCCCAACTGAATACGTCACCGGAGCGGTCCAGCGGGAAGAACGCCGGACGCAGCATGGGGAGCACGCGCTCGAGCACCGAATTTGGGGTCCAGCCCTGCTCGGTGTGCGCGATGCGGATCGGGCGCGGCTGGCTGAAGAGGATGATCTCGTTGTTGCGCACGCCGAAGATCTGGCCCGTGACATCGGCGGCGGCATCGCTGAGCAGCGCGACGCACAGCGGGGCGATGCGCTCGGGGACGAGCCGCTTGAGTCCTTCCACGCGTTGCTGCTGTTCCGGTGTCTCCGCCGGAATGGTGCCGACCATGCGGGTCCAGGCGAACGGGGCGATGCAGTTGGAACGCACCCCCGCCCGCGCCATGTCCAGCGCAATCGACTTGGACAGCCCCGCCAGGCCCAGCTTGGCCGCGGCGTAGTTGGCCTGGCCCAGGTTGCCGATCAGCCCGGAGGTGGAGGTCATGTGCACGAAGGCACCGCCGTTGCCGCCGCGCAGGTGGGGTGCGGCCGCGCGCGACACGTAGAAGGGGCCGTAGAGGTTGACGCGCATGACGCGCTCGAACTGCTCCTCGGTCATCTTGTGGAAGATGGCGTCGCTGAGGATGCCTGCATTGTTGACCACGCCATCCAGCCGTCCGAAGCTGTCCATGGCGTTCTGCACAAGGGCGTGCGCGCTGTCCCAGCCGGCAACCGAATGCGTGTCGGCGATGGCGCTGCCGCCGGCGGCCCGGATCTGCGCGGCGACCGCTTCGGCCGGGCCGCCGTCCGCGCCGTCACCATCGGCCGCGCCGCCCAGGTCGTTGACCACGACATGCGCCCCGGCCTGCGCGCACTGGAGCGCGATGCCCCGGCCCACGCCGCGCCCGGCGCCCGTGACGATGATGACCTTGTCCTGCAGCTGCATGCTTGCCACGACGTGTCTCCCCCGGATTTTTAGTACCTTGAGATAAGGTATGCATGAATACTAAATCCTGGATCGGCAACTTGCAAGCGTCCGGCGTTCGCCGTCGGCCGCCGCTCAGTCCGGGTCCGCGCGCCCCCCACCTTCGCGCATCCGCGTCAGGTTGGTCTTGACCTGCAGCAGCATGTCGGTCAGTGCGCGGCGGGCCTCCAGGTCCAGTCCGGCCAGGATCTGCTCGCTCATCTCGTAGCTCTTGCCGCGCATGTCGGCGATGAGCTGGATGCCCTTGGGCGACAGGTACACGCGCTTGGCGCGCCGGTCGATGTCATCGGGCCGTCGTTCGATCAGCCCGGCGGCCTCCAGGCGATCCACCAGCCCGCCCAGCGCCGCCTTGCCAAGGTCCAGGACGTTGGCAAGGTCGCTCTGGATCATGCCGTCGTGGCGCGACAGGTGGGCCAGCACCCACCATTGCGAACGCGTGACGCCCAGGGGCTTCATGAAGTCGTCGAACACCGTGCGACGCAGACGGGAGACGTCGTGCATCAGGAACCCCAGGCGGTGGTCCCAGTTCTCGGGGTCGACATGGCGACGCGAACCGGACTTGCGGGCGGCGGTGGGCTGGGGCGCGGCGGGTGACGCGGCGGCGGATTTGTCTCGCATGGTGGGGCTGCTGTGGTGACGCGATGATGGAAAGCGGGGGCTGAGGACGCGAAGTCCGTCAGCATGCATGAGATACGCTACCATAAAGTCAACGCTTGCAAAGCGGCGGACTGCACAGGGTGCGGCCTGGGAAAACCCGGCAATCGACCACACGGACAGCGCCGGCCGCTTGATTGATATGCAAGCATACGGTATTGTGGAATAACACATCGACCGGCGGCAATCCTCTTTCCCTCGCCAGCCGGCAGGAGACTCTCATGGCCTTGCCCCGACGCCTGTTTTCCGCTGACCACGAAGCCTTTCGCGACGCCGTGCGGCGTTTCGTCGCCGCGGAACTCAAGCCATTCCATGACCAGTGGGAAGAAGACGGCTTCGTGCCGCGCGAGGTCTGGCGCAAGGCGGGCGACGCCGGCCTGCTGTGCTGCAACGTGGCCGAGACCTACGGCGGGCCCGGCTCGGACTTCCTCTACAACTGCGTGGTCATCGAGGAGATGGCACGCGCGGGCGTGACCGGACCCGGGTTCAACGTGCACTCGGACATGGTGGCCACGTACCTGGAGCGCTTCGGCTCGGAAGCGCTAAAACGCACGTGGCTGCCGCGCATGGTCAGCGGCGAGGCAATCGGCTCCATCGGCATCACCGAACCCGGCGCCGGCAGCGATGTGCGCGGGATACGCACCAGCGCGCGCCGCGACGGCGACGAGTACGTCATCAACGGCCAGAAGACCTACATTTCCAACGGGCAGACGAGCGATGTGGTCGTGCTCGCCGTGAAGACCGATCCCGAGCGCCCGCGCGAGGCGATCAGCCTGATCCTGGTCGAGACGAACCGCCCGGGCTTTCAGCGTGGGCGCAACCTGAAGAAGCTGGGCCTGCACGCGCAGGACACCTCCGAGCTCTTCTTCGATGACGTGCGGGTCCCGGTCACCAACCTCATCGGGCAGGAGCACGAAGGCTTTCGCTACCTGACGGCGAACCTTGCCCACGAACGCCTGGTGCAGGCCGTGCGCAGCTGCGTGGTCGCCGAAGTCACGATCGAGCAGACCGTGGAATACACGGCGCAGCGCAAGGCGTTCGGCAAGTCGATATCGGATTTCCAGAACACGCAGTTCAAGCTGGCCGAACTGCACGCCGCCACGGTCGTTGCGCGTGCGTTCGTCGACCAGTGCATCGAGCAGCAGGTGCGTGGCGAGCTGGACCCGGTCACCGCCGCGATCGCCAAGATGCAGCTGTCCGACCTGCACTGCCGGGTGGTGGACGAGTGCCTGCAGCTGCATGGCGGCTGGGGCTACATGTGGGAGTTCCCGGTGTGCCGCGCCTATGCCGATGCGCGCATCGTCAAGATCGCGGGCGGATCCATGGAGATCATGAAGCAGATCATTTCGCGGGATCTGTTCGGCAAGCCGCGCGCCTGACCCGTCACCCGGAGAACCCGTCGTGAGCCTCGCTTCCCTGAACCGCCAGGTCGTGCTCAAGGCCCGGCCGCTGGGCATCCCCCAGGCAGAACATTTCGAGATCGTGAGCCGTCCCGTGCCGCCCCTGGCCGACGGTGAATTCCTGGTGCGGCACGACTATCTGTCGGTCGAGCCCGCCATGCGCGGATGGGTCAACACGGCGGCCAACTATGCCGATGCCGTGGGCATTGGCGAGGTGATGCGGGCATTCGCCGCCGGCGAGGTCGTGGCCTCGCGCCACGCGCACTACGCGGTGGGCGATCGGGTCATGGGCATGCTTGGCTGGCAGGAATACAGCGTGACGAGCGGCGCGCCCGTGCGGCGCAAGGTCCGGGAGGCCGACCTTCCGCTCTCGCTGTCGCTGGGCGTGCTCGGCATCAACGGGGTCACCGCCTACTTCGCCCTGAACGAGGTGGGGCGCCCGCGCGCGGGTGACACGGTGGTGGTGTCCACGGCGGCCGGGGCGGTGGGGTCGGCCGCCGGGCAGATCGCCAGGCTGGCCGGCTGCCGCACGGTCGGCATCGCCGGTGGTCCCGACAAGGTGCGGCTGTGCCGCGAGGTGTTCGGCTTTGATGACGCGGTGGACTACAAGGCCGCCGACTTCACCGAGCGCCTGGCACGGGCGTGCGCCGCGGGGGTGAACGTGTACTTCGACAACACCGCCGGCCCCATCACGGATGCCGTGCTGCCGCACCTCGCCAAGGGTGCACGCGTGGTGGTGTGCGGCACTGCCGCGATCGCCAGCTGGGATCCCTGGCCAGGCGGCCCGCGTGCCGAGCGCCATCTGCTGAACAAGGCGGCGCGCATGGAGGGCTTTCTGGTCTGGGACTACGAGCATCGCTATGAAGAGGCCGTCGAGCGCCTGGCGCGCTGGGTGCGCGACGGGCAGCTGCGGTACCGGGAGGACATCGTGCAGGGCATCGAGCGCGCGCCAGGTGCCATCGCCGAGCTGTACCAGGGCGCGAACACCGGCAAGCGGCTGATCCGCCTTGTCCACGGAGGCTGACGTGAAGCTCGAGAAGATCCTGATCCATCCCTTCAAGCCCATCGAGCACACGCTGAGCGCGCGCGACTGCATGCTGTATGCGGCCGGCATCGGCGTGGGCAGCCGGCCGCTGGACGAGGCCGATCTGCAATACCTGTACGAGCAGGACCTGCGCGTGTTTCCGGCGTTCGTCAACGTCGTCGCGCATCCCGGCGGCTGGATCCAGGCGCCCGAGCTCGAGGTCGACTGGGTCCGGTTGCTGCATGGCGAGCAGTCCTTCGAGATGCATGCGCCGCTGCAGGCGGGCAAGACCTATGTCGGCACCTTCCGGGTGACGGATGTGCTGGACAAGGGCGAGGGCCGCGGCGCGCTCGTGTTCCTGCGCAAGGAACTGCGCGAGGCGTCCTCCGGCGCGCTCGTCAGCACGGTGACTTCCACCTACGTCCTGCGCGGCGATGGGGGCTGCGGTGGCACCACGACGCAGGCCCCTGCGCCGCACGCCTTGCCCGAACGTGCCCCCGATGGCCGCTGCGTGTTGCCCACGCTGCCCCAGGCGGCCCTGATCTACCGGCTGTCGGGCGACTACAACCCGATCCATGCCGACCCGGTGCTGGCGCGCCGGGCGGGCTTCGAGCGGCCGATCCTGCATGGCCTGTGCTCGCTGGGGGTCGCCACCCGCGCGATCCTGCAGGCCGTCTGCGACGACCGCCCGGAGCGCCTCGTCTCGCTGCGCCTGCGGTTTTCCGCACCGGTCTATCCGGGGGAAACCGTCGCCACCGACTACTGGGTCGACGGGGACTGCGTGAGCTTTCGCTCGCTCGTCCTGGAGCGCGACACGGTGGTGCTCAACAACGGATGTGCCTACATTCTTCCCGGCTGACCGTCAGCCATCCAGGGGTCCTCATGAACTTCGACATCACGGATGACCAGCGCGCCATCCAGACCGCCGTGCAGGAAGCCTGCGCGCCTTTCACCGACGAGTACTGGCTGCGCAAGGACCGCGACGGCGGCTTTCCGCAGGACTTCTATGCCGCCATGGCCTCGGCAGGCTGGCTGGGCATCGCCATGCCCGAGGCGTATGGCGGGGCGGGCCTGGGCATTGCCGAGGCCGCGCTCATGATGGAAACCGTATCGGCCACCGGTGCCGGCATGTCCGGTGCCTCGGCCATTCACATGAACGTGTTCGGCCTGCACCCGGTGGTCGTGCATGGCAGCGACGAGCAGAAGCGCCGCTGGCTGCCGCCCATCATCGAGGGGGTGCAGAAGGCGTGCTTTGGCGTGACCGAGCCCAACACCGGCCTGAACACCCTGAAGCTGCGCACGATGGCCGTGCGGCGCGGCGATCGGTACGTCGTCAACGGCCAGAAGGTGTGGATCTCGACGGCGCAGGTCGCCGACAAGATCCTGCTGCTCGCGCGCACGACGCCGATCGACGAGGTGAAATCGCCCGGGCAGGGCCTGAGCCTCTTCTACACGGACCTGGATCGCGCCAGGATCGAGGTGCGCGAGATCGACAAGCTGGGCCGCAAGTGCGTGGACTCCAACCAGCTCTTCATCGATGGGCTGGAGATCCCGGTCGAGGACCGCATCGGCGAGGAAGGCCGGGGCTTCGAGTACATCCTGCACGGCCTGAACCCTGAGCGCGTGCTGGTGGCCGCGGAAGCCACGGGCATGGGCCGCGCGGCGCTGCGGCGCGCGGCGGCCTATGCCGGCGAGCGCGTGGTCTTCGATCGGCCGATCGGCAAGAACCAGGGCGTGCAGCATCCGCTGGCCGAGCGCTGGGTGGACCTGGAGGCCGCGACCCTGCTGTATCAGCGCGCCGCCTGGCTCTACGACCAGGGCAGGCCGTGCGGGGCCGAGGCCAACGCGGCCAAGTTCTTCTGCGCCGAGGCGGGCTTTCGGGCATGCGAGACCGCCGTGCTCACGCATGGCGGCTTTGGCTACGCCAAGGAATATCACGTCGAGCGCTACTTTCGCGAATCGATGCTGCCGCGCATCGCCCCCATCGCACCCCAGCTCATCCTGTCTTTCATTGCCGAGAAGGTGCTGGGCCTGCCCAAGTCGTACTGATCCGCAGGACACGCCAAGGAGACCACCGCATGGCCCGCCAGAAAGTCATCATCAGCTGCGCCGTCACGGGCGCCATCCATACGCCGTCGATGTCGCCCCACCTGCCGGTCACGCCCGACGAGATCGCCCGATCCTCGATCGAGGCGGCGCAGGCGGGCGCGGCCATCATCCACCTGCATGCGCGCGATCCCGTGACCGGGCGCCCGGACCAGACGCCGGAGGCGTTTCGTCCGTTCCTGACGCAGATCCGGGCCGGCTGCGACGCGGTCGTCAATCTCACGACGGGGGGCTCGCCCTACATGTCGGTGCAGGAGCGCATCCAGCCCGCGCTGGTGCTGCAGCCCGAGGTGGCGTCCATGAACATGGGGACCATGGGCTTTGGCCTGTTCCCGATGCTGTCGCGCTACACATCGTTCCAGCACGACTGGGAGCAGCCCTACCTGGAAGGCAGCAAGAACCTCATCTTTCGCAACACCTACGGCGACATCGAGACGGCGCTGCAGGCGCTCGCGCCGGGTCACACCCGCTACGAGTTCGAGTGCTATGACACCTCGCACCTCTACAACCTGGCGCACTTCATGGACCGCGGGCTGGTCGAGCCGCCGTTCTTCGTGCAGACGGTGTTCGGCATCCTGGGCGGCATCGGCGCCCACCCGGAAGACGTGATGCACATGAAGCGCACGGCCGACCGTCTGTTTGGCGACAGCTACCGCTGGTCGGTGCTGGGCGCGGGGCGCAACCAGATGCCCGTGGCCGCGATGGCCGCGGCCATGGGCGGCAATGTGCGGGTCGGGCTGGAGGACAGCCTGTGGATCGGGGCGGGCGAGCTTGCCCGCAGCAACGCCGAGCAGGTGCGCAAGGTGCGCGAGATCATCGAGGGCCTGGGGCTCGCGGTGGCCACGCCCGCCGAGGCGCGCGAGATCCTGCAGCTGAAGGGGGCGGACCAGGTCGCGTTCTGAAGCGGGCTTCGCACCGGATCAGGGGACCTGCGCATAGCGCCTGCGCAGGTCGGCCTTGAGCACCTTGCCCGTGCTGTTGCGGGGCAGGGCGTCGACGACGTCGACCGACTTGGGCAGCTTGTAGCCCCCGATGCGCTGGCGCGCCCAGGCGATCAGATCGTCCTGGCTGACCGCGTGGCCCGGGCGCAGCACGACGATGGCCTTCACGGCCTGGCCCCAGCGCACGGACGGCACGCCGATGACCGCGACCTCGGCGATGGCCGGATGTCCGTACAAGGCGTTTTCCACCTCGGCGGGGTAGACGTTCTCGCCGCCCGTGATGATCATTTCCTGGATGCGGTCCTTCACGTACAGATAGCCCTGCGCATCCAGGTAGCCGGCATCGCCCGTGCGCAGCCAGCCCTGCGCATCCAGCGTATTTGCGGTCTGCTCGGGCAGGTTGGCGTAGCCCACCATGTTCGCGCTCGAGCGCGTGACGATCTCGCCCACGCTGCCCGGCGGCAGGCTGCGGCCCGCGGCGTCCCGGATCTCGAGGGTGACGCCGGGCAGTGCCTTGCCGGCCGAGCGCATGTGCTCGACATCGTCCAGGGTGTGATCGTCGGGCGCCAGCGCGACGATGGCGCTCGCGGTCTCGGTCTGGCCGTACGACTGCACGAAGCGGCAGCCGAAGACGCGCATGGCCTCGCGCAGCAGATCGAGTGCAATGGGCGAGGTGCCGTAGTACACGTAGGCCAGCGAGCTCACGTCGGTGTCGGCCACCTCGGGCAGCTCCAGCACCATGCGCATCGCCGAGGGCACGAGGGCGAGCCGGGTGACGCGGTGTCGCGCGATGGCATCGAGCACGCCGCGGGCCGAGAACTCGCGCAGCAGCACCTGCGTGCTGCCGCGAAAAAAGCCGCGCAGGGTCCAGCCGATGCCGCCCACGTGAAAGAGCGGCGAGGTGACGAGGCTGACGTCGGCGGGTGTCCAGCGATTCCAGTCGGGCCAGTCGTCGGGCGCCTCCAGTCCGGGCAGGCTGCGCACGTTGCGGTGGCTCAGCATCACGCCCTTGGGGCGGCCGGTGGTGCCCGAGGTGTAGATCTGCAGCGCCGCGTCGCCTGGCCGCGCCGGCGGCGCGGGCGCAGGCGCGCGCGGCGTGTCCCGCCAGGACGGGTAGCTCGACCAGCCCTGCGGCGGGCAGGGCGCATCCACGCAGAGGCGGTGGGCCAGCGCGGGCAGTCCGCTGGCGATGGCCTCGAGGGTGGGGACGAACGCGGCATCCACGACGATGAGGGCAACGGCGCTGTCCTGGAGCATGAAGGCGAGCTCGGGCGGCGCGAGCCGCCAGTTCAGCGGCGTGAAGATCGCGCCTGCCCGCACGGTGCCGATGGCCACCTCCATGCAGACGTTGCTGTTCTTGCCAAGGTAGGCCACGCGATCGCCCGGGCGCACGCCGGCCGCGCACAGGCCCTGGGCAACGCGCGTCGCGTGCCGATCGAATTGCGCATAGGTCAGGACGTCGTCGTCGCAGCGAAAGGCGATCGCGTCGGGCTGCGTGCGGGCATGCAGCGCCGACGCATCGGCCATGGTCAGGGGCGCAGGGGTGTCGGACATGGGGCTGGCGGCGGTCAGGGAGGCGGAATGCCCAGGCGGGCGGACATCTCGGCGAACTTGCGCGTTTCGCGCGCGATGCGCTCACCGAGCTCGGCAGGCGTGGAAGCGGCGGGCTCGCCGCCGAACGCCCGGAAGCGGGCCTGCGTATCGGGGTCGCGCAGGGCGGCCGCGGTCGCGGCATTCAGGCGTGCGATCACCGGGGCCGGCGTGCCGGCGGGCGCAAGCAGGGCGGACCATGCCACCACGTCGTGGTCCGGCACGCCGGCCTCGCGCAGCGTGGGCACGTCCGGCAGCACCGCCGAGCGCGCCGGCAATGCCACGGCCAGGGCGCGCAGGCTGCCGTTGCGCACGTACTGGCCCACGCTCGGGTAGCCGTCGAAGGCCATCTGCACGCGGCCCCCGAGCAGGTCCGTCAACGCCGGTGCCGAGCCCTTGTACGGGATGTGCACGGGATTCGTCTGCGTGAGCGCGGCGAACTGCGCCATCTGCAGGTGGGTGATGCTGCCCGCCCCGACGGAGCTGTAGTCCACCTTGCCGGGCGCCGCGCGCAGGTAGCTCACCAGCTCGCCCACGCTGTTGGCGGGCACGTCGGCACGCACCGTCAGGAAGGTGGCCAGGTTCAGGACCTGCGAGACCGGGGCGAAGTCCTCGACCGGACGGTAGTTGACCTTGGCGATGGACGGCAGGATGACGAACGACGAGCCGGCAAAGAGCAGGGTGTAGCCATCAGGTGCCGCCCGGGCGACGAAGTCCGACCCGATGGCCGTGCCCGCCCCCGGCTTGTTCTCGATGATGATGGGCTGGCCAAGCTCCACGCGCAGGCGCTCGGCCAGCGCGCGCAGCGCGGTGTCGGACGAGCCGCCCGGCGGGAAGGGGGCGATGATGCTCACCGGTCGATTCGGAAAATCCTGGGCCTGCGCGCCAGCGCCGGCGAAGACGAGGGCCATGCAAACCGCCAGTCGGGTGTTCGTCCGCATCCTGATCTCCTCTACTGCTGTCCAGCCGTTGGCGTGGACGAGGTTGCCCGCTACAGATCCATCCAGGTGTCGCGATCGATGCCTGCGTTCTTCCTGGCGTCGCGCACGATGCGCAACACCTCGGGGCCGAGCGTGGCCGGGTCGCGCGTGGCCTCGGTGTGCGGGCCGTGCTGCCAGCTTTCGGCCACGCTGTAGCCATAGCCCCAGGCTTCGAACACGCGGCCGCTCACCGCGTGCGCCTGCGGGCTGGCGAGCCACGTCACCAGCGCGGCGATCCATTCCGGGTCGCGCCGCTCGAGCTGCTCTTCGCTCCATTCCCGCAGGCCCGCTGTCATGCGCGTCTCGGCGCGCGGGGCGATGGCGTTGACCGTGACGCCATAGCGTTGCAGCTCGCGCGCGGCCACCAGGCTGAAGCTCGCGATGCCCGCCTTGGCGGTGGCGTAGTTGGCCTGTCCGACGTTGCAGAACAGGCCCGAGTGCGAGGTGGTGTTGATCACGCGCGCATCGACCGCGTGGCCGTCCTTGTGCTGCTGGCGCCAGTAGTTCGCGGCGTGGTGCGTGGGCGCGAAGGTGCCTTTCAGGTGCACGGTGACCACCGAGTCCCATTCCTGCTCGGTCATGTTGACCAGCATGCGATCGCGCAGGATGCCGGCATTGTTGACCAGGATGTCCAGGCCGCCGAAGGTGTCGACCGCCTTGTCGATCAGCGCCTTGGCGCCGGCCCATTGGGTGACGTCCGCGTGGTCCGCCACGGCCTGGCCGCCTTCGGCCTGGATCTGCGCCACCACCTCCTGGGCCGGGGTGGCGTCGTCGCCTTCGCCGGCCGCGCTGGAGCCCAGGTCATTGACGACCACTTTGGCGCCATGCCGGGCAAGCATCAACGCATGGGCGCGGCCCAGTCCGCGTCCGGCGCCAGTGACGATGGCGATACGGCCTTCACACAGTGTCATGCGGGTCTCCTCGTGGTGGATTGGATCAGCCGTGCAGGCCGAGGATCGAGATGGCGGCGATGCCCTGGTAGGGCACGCCGCCCAGGTTGTGGGTCAGTCCCAGCGCGGGCGAGGGCAGTTGGCGTTCCCCCGCACGGCCAAGCAGTTGCGTGTAGACCTCATAGGCCATGCGCAGGCCCGAGGCGCCGATGGGATGCCCGAAGCACTTCAGGCCGCCATCGACCTGACATGGCACGCCGCCGCCCGTGCGGTCGTAGAAGCCGTCCAGGATGTCGTGCACGGCACGCCCGTCCGCGGACAGGCCGAGGTCTTCCATGGTGACGAGTTCGGTGATCGAAAAGCAGTCGTGCACTTCCGTGAGATCGAGCTCTTCGCGCGGGTGCCGGATGCCGGCCTCGGCATACGCGTTGCGCGCCGCGAGGCGGGTGGTGCGCACGCTCGCCCCGTCCCACTGGTTGGTGGCCGATTCGACGCCCGAGCCGATCGCCAGCTGGATCGCCTTGATGACCACCTGGTCCTTCTTGCCGAGCGCGCGCGCGATCTCCGGTGTGGTCACGATGGCCGCGGCCGCGCCGTCGCTCACGCCGCAGCAGTCGTACAGCCCGAGCGGCTCGGCGATCATCGGCGCCTGCAGGATCTGCTCCATCGTGATCCGCTTGCGCAGATGCGCCTTCGGGCTGAGCGCGCCGTTTTCGTGGCTCTTCCAGGACACGTGGGCCAGGGCGCGCTTGAGGTCCTCAGCCGACATGCCGTACTTGGCGCGATAGCCGGCGGCCAGTTGCGCAAAGCCCGCCGGCGCCGATCCCTGGTTGAACCAGAGGTCGTTCAAGGTGCCCTTGAACGGCACCGGCAGGCCGCCGTAGCCCGTGTCCTTGAGCTTTTCCGCGCCGATCGCCAGTGCGATGTCGGCAGCCCCCGCGGCCACCGCATACACCGCGCCGCGCAGGGCTTCGGTGCCGGTCGCGCACATGTTCTCGACGCGGCTGACCGGAATGCCGTCCAGGCGCAGCGCCATGGACGCCGGGATGGCCGAGTTGCCGACGTTGATCGCATCCATGCCGGATCCGTACCAGGCCGCGTCGATCTGCCGGCGTTCGATGCCCGCGTCGGCCAGCGCTTCGGTGAACGCCTCGGCCAGCAGCTCGGCCGTCCCGACGTCCCAGCGCTCGCCGAAGCGCGAGCAGCCCATGCCCAGGATCGCGACCTTGTCCTTGATGCCAGAAGCCATGTGTCCATCCTCGAAAGAAAGCCTGGTGCTCACGCCGTGACCGGCGTGGCCTTCCAGAAGTAGCGCGGGTACTGGCGCGCGCGATCGATGTCCTTGATGCGGAACGTCATGCGCAAGGGCGTGCCGATGTCCACGCCATCGGTGCCGACGTCGACGATTTCCATCATGACGCGCGCGCCGTTGTCGAATTGCACGAAGCCCAGGTAGAGCGGCGGCGCGGGGTAGTAGGACAGCCAGTCGGCCGTGATGGTCATCACGCTGGCCGGGGCGTCGACCAGCGAGACCTGCTCGAAGCCGTCGGCCGGGGCGTTGCAGCCCGGTTGCACGCAGAACGGCAGCTGGGGGAACTGCAGCGTGCCGCAGTGTCCGCAGCGTCCGGCCCGAAAGTGCGTGATGGCCTCGTTGGAGCGGTACTGCTCGGTCAAGGCGGTCTTGACCGGGCGCTCGGCACGCATGCCCCAGTCGAGCTCGACGCCGCCTTCATAGGACAGCAGGCGCAGATAGTCGTCGCAGACCCGCGCATCGGCCAGCGCGGCGCGCACCCCGCGCTGCGGCCGGAACCCGGCGATCGCCGGGGTGATCCTGAACACCAGCGCATCGCAGCCCTGCCCGAAGCCGACCAGCAGCACGTGCTGGCCCGCCTGTGCCTGCTCCAGGACGTGGGCCAGCATCAGCAGGCCGTGGGCTGCGCCCGCATGGCCGCCATGTTCGGCGAGCGCGTCGGCCTGCGCCGTGGCGGGGATCCCGACCTGGCGTGCCAGGGCGCTTGCCACCCCGTTCAGCGGGGCGGGCAGGATGAAGTGATCGACCTGCGCGGGGGTGATGCCGGCTTGCCCGAGCGCGGACGCGATGACGGGCGGCACGAGCTTCAGGTAGCCCTCGTCGCGGATCCAGCGCTCCTCCCATTGATAGTCATGGCGGCTTTCGGCCGATCGGAAGTGATCCACGAACATCGCCGTGCGGCTTGCCGCACCGCACAGCTGGGCAATGACCTCGTCCTCGCCCAGCGTGAACGCGGCGGCCCCCGCGCCCACCGACATCTCCTGGGCACTGGCGGGGCGGGCCCGCGGACGGTCGCTCGCGACGAAGAGCGCGGGCGCCTGTGCCTGCGTCAGCGCGGCGAGCAGTCCGCTCGTGCCCGCGCGCTGCGACTGGCCGATGTCCAGCGTGAGCACATCGGGCGAGAGCGCCAGGGCATTGGCCAGCACGGCCGCATTCTGCAGATCGGCGAAGGGCATCGTGGTCGAGGCGAACATCGCGTGCCGCAAGGTGCCACGCGGCCGTGTGCCCAGCGCATCGCGCGCGGCTTCGACGCCCATGGTGATGCTGTCTTCGTCCCAGCTGCAGAAAGCGCGGTGTCCGCGGGCCTGCGCACCGAGCGCAGGCGCCATCCATCGATGGGCCTGGGCGATGGCCGAACGCTGCAGGCGCAGCCGCGGCACATAAGCGCCGTAGCCCGTGATGCCATAGGTGCTGGAAGCCGGCACGATGTCTCTCCACATGCAGTTTCGTATTGGTATGGATGAATACTATATCCGCATGGAATGTCTGGTCAATAGTGAGCTGATAACCGCCGAAAGAACCGCATATGGTCGGTGCGCCCAGGGAAAAAGCTACCGCGAGAATAGAAGCTAGGATAAAGTACGCATGCAAACTATATGGAGACGACTGCCATGGCTGGCCTGTACTTCGAGCAGTTCACGGTGGGGCAGAAGTTCGTGCACGACATCCGCCGCACCGTCACGGAAACCGACAATCTGCTGTTCTCGACCATGACGCACAACCCCGCCGCCATCCATATCGACGTGGAATACGCGCGCACGACGGAATTCGGCAAGCCGTTGATGAACAGTGCGTTCACTCTCGGGCTGATGGTGGGCATCTCGGTGGGCGACACCACGCTGGGAACCACCGTGGGCAACCTCGGGTGGGACGAAGTCCGCTTCCCCAAGCCGGTGTTCGCAGGGGACACCCTGCGGGTGGAAAGCGAGGTCCTGGACAAGCGCGACAGCCGCTCGCGGCCGGACAACGGCATCGTGCAATTCCTGCACACCGCCTTCAACCAGCGCGGCGAAGAAGTGGCCCGCTGCAAGCGCAGCGCCCTGATGTACCGGCTGCCCGCGCAATCGTGAGGAGCTCCGTCATGACCCATGAACCCGTGGCCGCGAGCCGCCTGCCTCTGCGCTCCCTGCTTTTCGTGCCCGGCGACAGCGAGCGCAAGCTGGCCAAGGCGGCCGATGCGCAGGCGGACGCGCTGATCCTGGACCTGGAGGACTCGGTGGCCGCATCGCGCACGCAGCTTGCGCGCGGCCTGGTGCTCGATTACCTGCGCAGTCGACCCGACCGTGCACGCCAGCAACTGTGGGTGCGCATCAATCCGCTGTCCGACCCGGCTGCCATGCAGGATCTGGCGGTGGTCGCGGGCGCGCCGGACGGCATCCTGCTGCCCAAGGTCGACGGGCCTGCGGACGTGGTGCGGCTGGGGCATTGTCTCGATGCCCTGGAGGCCCGCGACGGTATCGCGCCCGGATCGATCCGCATCATGCCGGTGGCCACCGAGACCGCCCCATCGCTCTTCGCCCTGGGCGGCTATGGCGTGTGCGGCGCGCGACTGCATGGCCTGACGTGGGGGGCGGAGGACATCGCCGCCGCGCTGGGCGCCAGTGCCAATCGCCTGCCGGATGGCGAGTACGACAGCGTCTTCACCCTGGCGCGCACCCTATGCCTGGCCGGCGCGGTCGCGGCCGGCGTGCAGCCGGTCGATACCATCTGGTCGAACTATCGGGACGAGGCGGGCTTGCAGCGCGAGGCCGCGGCCTCGCGCCGTGCCGGCTTCACCGGCAAGATCGCCATCCATCCGGGCCAGGTGGATGCGATCAACGCCGCCTTCTCGCCATCGCAGGCCGAACTCGACTGGTCGCGCCGGGTGGTGGCGGCCTTCGCCGACAACCCGGGCGCGGGCACGCTGGGGCTGGACGGGCATATGCTCGACATGCCGCACCTGAAGCAGGCGCAGCGTGTGCTGGCGCTGGCCGAGCGGCGCATGCCCGGCACCGCCTGACGGGCCGCTGGCCTGGCGCCGGGGCGGCCCGGCCCGCAGGGCCCGGACCGCGCGCCGGCGTCAAGGCGGCGGGACGTCAGGCTCCGGCGCGATCTGCAGCAGGGCGCGGCCGGTGCTCTGGCGGCCTTCGACCGCGGCATATGCCTGGGCAAACTGCTCCAGGGGAAAGCAGACCGAGGACGTGGGGACGAGGCGGGCGTGCACGACATGGTCGGCCAGCGTCTGCATCATGGCGCGCAGGCGCGGCGCATGCCGGCTGCGCTCGTCGGTGCGGCCCCAGCCCAGGTACTGGCCGAAGTAAAAGCCCAGGACCTCCGCATTCTTGACCAGCAGGTGATTGGCGCGGATCTGCGGGACATCGCCGCTGGCAAAGCCGATCAGCACGATGCGGCCCTCCGGGGCGATCGCATGCAGCGCCTCGTCAAAGAGGGCACCGCCCACCGGATCGAACACCACATCGACCGGGCGGCCCCCGTTGGCTGCCATGACGCGTTGCGCCAGCCCCGGCTCGCCGTGCTGCAGGCAGGCTGCCGCGCCGTGCGCGCGCGCCAGCGCGAGGCGCTCGGGCGAGCTTGCCACCGCGATCACGTGGGCCCCCGCCAGGCGGCCAAGTTCGACCGCCGCCAGGCCCACGCCGCCCGCGGCGCCGTGCACCAGCAGCGTGTCGCCGGGTTGCAGGCGCGCCCGCCAGTGCAGTGCGGCGTAGGCCGTGCCGTAGGTCAGCGGAATGCTCACCGCGCTGGCCAGGGGGATGCTGGCCGGCATGTGCCACACGGTGTCGGCCGTGGCGATGGCCTCGTCCGCGTAGCCGCCCCAGTCGAGCGACGCCGCGACCCGGTCCCCGGGCGCGAAGCCCTGCACGTCCGGCGCCACCTCCAGGACGATGCCGGCCACTTCGGTCCCGGGCGTGAAGGGCAAGGGCGGGCGGCGTTGATACGTGCCGGCGACGACCAGCAACTGGCCGAAGCTGACCGTTGCGTAATGCACCGCGATGCGCACGCAGCCCGCGCGCATCGGTGGGGGCGAGACCGCTTCGAGGCTCAGGCCGCGATAGCCTGACCAGGCATGACAGATCACGGCGCGCATGCGGCGTCTCCCGGGGTGGACGAGGTGGGGCGGGCCGGCAGGACGACCGCGCCCTGGCTGGCCAGCGCCTGGATCCGCGCATCGTCGTAGCCGGCTTCGCGCAGGATGTCGCCGCCCTGCTCGCCGCAGGCTGGTGGCGCACGGCGCAGCGCCGTGCGCTCGCCCGCAAACCGCAACGGCTGCGACACCGCCTGCATCCGGCCGTAGCTCGGGTGCTGGTAGTCGGTGATCATGCCGCTTGCGCGCGTATGCGGGTGGGCGGCCAGTTCGCCCAGCGTGTGCACTGGCGAGCAGGGGATCCCCGCGGCATGCAGGCGGGTCAGCCAGTCGTCGCGCGTGCGCGTGCGCAGCGCCGCCTGCACGCGCCCGACCACGTCGGCGCGCTGCTGCACGCGCGCGGCGTTGGTCGAGAACCGCGGGTCCGACGCCATCGCCTCCAGGCCGGCCAGGGCGCAGAACGCGCGCCACAAGGTGTCGTTGGCCACGCCCAGCACCATCGGCGCGTCGGCGGTCTCGAACGCCTGGTAGGGGCACAGGGATTCGTGGCCCGAGCCGGGCCGCTCGGGCTCGGTGCCGCGCTCCCAGTAGCTTTGCAGGAAGTAGCCGAGAAAGCCGGTGGCCGTGTCGAACAGGGACGCCTCCACGACCTGGCCTTCGCCGGTGCGCCCGCGCTCGAGCAGCGCCGCGAGGATGCCGATGAGCGCGTGCATGCCGGTGGCCTGGTCCACGGGGGAATAGGGCGCCCGGATCGGCGGCCCGCCAGGTTCGCCGGAGATCGCCAGCATCCCCGTGAACGCCTGCAGGATCACGTCATAGCCCTTGCCCTGGCGCATCGGCCCCACATTGCCGTAGCCCGAGATGTTGCAGCAGACCAGGCGCGGGTTGCGCGCGCGCAGGCTGGCGGCGTTCACGCCCAGTCGCGCCGCCACGCCCGGGCCAAAGCTCTCGATGACGACGTCGGCCTGCGCGGCCAGCGTGTGCACGACCTCCTGGCCGCCCGGCTGGCGCAGATCCACCACCAGGCTGCGCTTGTTCCGGTTGGCGCTCAGGTACACCGCCCCGGTGGGACCGGACTCGGCGTTGTCGCGAAAGGGCGGCCATTGCCGGGTCTCGTCGCCACCGGGCGACTCGATCTTCACCACGTCCGCGCCCATGTCGCCCAGGTACTGCGCGCACAGCGGGCCCGCCAGCACTTTGGACAGATCCAGCACTTTGATGCCTTGCAGGGGCAGGGTGCTCATGGGGTCTCCTAGGGTTTTTGTCTAGTGGAAGAATATAGTTCGCTAGGATACATTATTCATAAATACCAATGTGCGTGGATCGTCTGCGCCATGCCTCGCCCGGCGGGGCCCCGACAAGGAGACATCGAATGCGTCCCATCGTGCGTCTGGCCCTCTGGGTCGTTGTGGTGAGCCTGCTGAGCGTCGCGCCGGCAGCGCTCCGGGCCGAGGATGCCTGGCCATCGCGGCCCGTGCGCATCGTGACGGCGTTTGGACCGGGCAGCGCCAGCGACATCGTGGCGCGCATGATTGCGCAGGACCTGCAGCAGGCCTTCGGCCAGACCTTCGTGGTCGAGAATCGGCCGGGGGCCTCGGGCATCGTCGCCGCCAGCCTGGTGGCCGAGGCCCCGGCCGATGGCTACACCCTGTTCCTCACGACCAACACTGCCCACTCGGTCAATCCCTACCTGTTCAAGTCGCTGCCATACGACCCCATCGCCAGCTTCACGCCGATCGCCCGCATCTGCAATTTCCCTTTCGTGCTGGCCGTCGAACAAGGCCTGCCGGCGCAGTCCGTCACGGACCTGCTGGCCCTGGCGCGCGAGAGCAGCACGCCGCTGAACTATGCCTATGGCAACAGCACCGGCCAGGTCGCCGGCGCGGCGTTCAGCGCCCTGACGGGCATCAAGGCCAATGCCATCCCCTACAAAAGCACCCCGCAGGCCATGACCGACCTGGTCGGTGGCCGCGTGGCCTTCATGTTCGTGGACTTCGCGTCCAGCCAGCCGCATGTGCAGGGAGGCCGGCTGCGCCTACTGGCCGTCTCCACGACGCAGCGCAGCCAGCTCGCCCCCGAGCTGCCGCCGGTGGCGCAGGCCGCGGAGCTGCCGGGGTTCGACCTGACGGCGTGGGTGGGACTGATGGGGCCTGCCGGCCTGCCGCCGCGGATCACGGCGCAGCTCAGCGAGCACGTGAACGCCATGCTGGCCCGCCCGGAGATCGTGGCGCGGCTCGTGGCCGTCGGTGCCGAGGTGTCGCCCGCGCCCGCCGATGTCTTCGACACCTATCTGCGGGCGCAACTGGCGGCCTGGAAGACCAAGGTGGAGGAGGCGGGCATCCAGCCGGAATGAGGGTGGCCGCGCGGGACGCGCGTCCCGCGCCGGCCGGTCGAGACCGCGGGCATCGCCATCCCTGCCCCATCACGGGACGGCAACAGGAGACAGCATGACACGGACGAAGATGGCGGCATTGGCTGCCGCGTTGAGCGTGGCAAGTCTTGCCACGAGTGCCTGGGCCGGCGAGGCTGCGCCAGCCTGGCCCCAGAAGAGCCTGCGCTTCATCGTGCCGGCCTCGGCAAGCGGGCCCAGCGACATCATGGCCCGGCTGGTCGCCGAACGCCTGGGCGAGCGGCTGGGTCAGCCGGTCGTCGTGGAGAACCGGCCCGGCGGTTCCATGATGCTGGGCACGACGGCGGTGGTGCGCGCCGAGCCGGACGGCTACACGCTGCTCTTCACCACCAGCACGCCCATCGTCATGACGCCCTTCACCCTGCGCGACGTGAGCTACGACGTGAAGCGCGACCTGCGCCTGGTCGCGCACCTGGGTACGACGCCCCTGGTGTTGTACGCGGGACAGGGCACGGGCATCCAGGATCTGGCCGGCGTGGCGAAGGCGGCCCGCGCCGCGCCCGGCGGCCTGAGCTATGGGTCGTATGGCGTGGGCTCCAGCGCCCACGTCCTGGGCGAGTACTACGGCCGCCAGGCCGGGGTGCGTCTGCTGCACGTCCCCTACAAGGGCGTGGCGCCCCTGCTGCAGGACGTGGCGGGCGGCCAGGTGGCACTGGGCGTGGCCGACGTGGGCACGGCGGCGGGCCTGGTGCAGGCCGGCCGCATCCGGCCGATCGCCGTCACCGGCGACAAGCGCTCGACATCCCTGCCGAATGTGCCGACGTTCGCCGAGCAGGGCATCCAGGGGATGGAACCCTTCTCGCCCTGGTGGGGGATCTTCGTGCCCGCGGCCACGCCGCCCGCGGTCATCGAGCGCGTCTCGCGCGAGGTCGAGGGCATGGCCCGGGATCCTGCCTTCATGGCCCGCATGCGGGAGCTGGGCGCGGATGTGACCGGCGTGGGCGTGGCCCAGGCCGGGCCCATGCTGGACGCCGATCTGCAGCGCTGGCAGGGCATCATCGGTTCGCTGGGCGATGTGAAGTTCGAGTAGGCAAGGCGGGACGGCCACGGGGCCGACCCGCGCCGAGGATGCCGACCCGCGCCGCGCAGGCGCGACGCCTGCTTTATCTTGCGTCGCAGGCTGCCGCGCTGGCGGGCGGACGGCCGGGAGTGCGACACTGGGCTGCAATCCGTCTGAGCGCCGCGGCAACGCGGCGGCGCGCGCCCCGGTCTGCTCGCCAGGGCACGGACTTTGAATCCGCCGGCCCGCCCCCAGATACGGACAGGGCGGGCAGGCAGGCTTCAGACGGGTCCGCGACAGGGGCGGCAAGACCGGATTCACCGGCGCGGTCGCAGGCAGGTTCATCGGATCGGAGGTTCATCCCCGTGGAGTTCAAGGACTATTACCAGTTGCTTGGCGTGGCGCGCGACGCCAAGCCGGACGAGATCAAGAAGGCGTACCGCCGGCTGGCGCGCAAATACCATCCCGACGTCAGCAAGGAAGACGACGCCGAGGCGCGCTTCAAGGAAGTAGGCGAGGCCTATGAGGTCCTGTCCGATCCGGAAAAGCGCGCGTCCTACGACGAGCTGGGCAGCAACTGGCGCGCGGGCCAGGACTTTCGTCCGCCGCCGGGCTGGAACGGCCAGGCCGCGGGCGCGGGCACACGGCAGCAGCGCCCGTTCACGGCGGATGAGGCCGGTGCGTTCAGCGACTTCTTCGAGTCGATGTTCGGCGCGCGGCGCGGCGCGGGCGCGGGCGGCGGGGCGGGCGGTTTCGCCGGCGGGGGCCATGCCGGCGATCCGTTTGGCGCCGACCCCGGAGGCCAGGACCAGCATGCCCGGATCGTGATCGACCTGGAGGATGCGTTTGCGGGCGCTACCCGCGAGATCAGCCTGCGGGTGCCCCAGGTCCAGCCCGATGGCAGCGTGCGCCTGCAGGAGCGCGTGCTGAGCGTGCGCATTCCGGCCGGGATCCGGGAAGGCCAGCAGATCCGCCTGGCCGGGCAGGGCCTGCCCGGTGCGGGCGGTCGCGCGGGCGACCTGTACCTGGAAGTCAACCTGCGGCCCCATCCCCGCTACCGCGTCGATGGCAGGGACCTGACGGTGAGCCTGCCCGTGGCGCCCTGGGAAGCCGCCCTGGGCGGCAGCGTCGAGGTGCCCACGCCGGGCGGCACGGTGGCACTGACCATTCCAGCCAAGTCGGCCGATGGCCGCAAGCTGCGCCTGCGCGGTCGCGGCCTGCCGGGCAACCCGGCCGGCGATCTGTATGTCGAACTGAAGGTGGTCTGGCCACCGGCCGATTCCGAGGCGGCCCAGGCGTTCTATCGCGAGATGGCCAAGACCTTCGCCTTCGATCCGCGCGCTTCCCAGGGAGTCTGATCATGACGCAAGACCATGTGACCGTGAGCATCGTGGGGGAAACCCAGTGGGTGACGCTGGAGCAGGCATGTCGGGTATGCCGCGTGCAGGAAGCCTGGGTCATCGAGTTCGTGGGCGAGGGGGTGGCCGATCCGCGCGCCGCGACCGATGGCAGCTGGCAGTTCGATGACGCGGCGCTGCGACGCCTGCGGGTTGCCGCGCGGTTGCGGCGCGACCTGGGGGTCAACCCCGCAGGGGCGGCGCTGGCCCTGGAGCTGATGGATGAACTCGATCGCCTCAAGCGCACCCGGCGATAGCTAGTACCCCGCGTAGCCGATAGCCTTAGGGCATCATAGTCATTAGAACAATAGATTTGATCGATATAGCGTAAACCCGCATACTGCAGGTGTTGCAGCGGCATCTGGCCGCGATGCAGTCACCCATCAAGGAGTCGTATTCATGGCATTGACCCACAGCGAAGGCAAGCAAGTCCCGAACGTGTCGTTCCAGGTTCGTGACGGCAACGCGTGGAAGACCGTATCCACCGACGATCTGTTCAAGAACAAGACCGTGGTCGTCTTCTCGCTGCCCGGCGCCTTCACCCCGACGTGCTCGTCGACCCACCTGCCGCGCTACAACGAGCTCGCCCCGGCCTTCAAGGCCTGCGGCGTGGACGACATCCTGTGCGTGTCGGTCAACGACAGCTTCGTCATGAACGAGTGGGCCAAGGAGCAGGAATGCGCCAACCTGACCGTGGTGCCGGATGGCAACGGTGATTTCACCGAAGGCATGGGCATGCTGGTCGACAAGCGCAACCTGGGGTTCGGCAAGCGCAGCTGGCGCTATTCGATGCTGGTGAAGAACGGCGTCGTCGAGAAGATGTTCATCGAGCCGGAAAAGGAAGGCGACCCCTTCGAAGTGTCGGACGCCGACACCATGCTCAACTACCTGAACCCGCAGGCCAAGAAGCCCGAGCAGGTCGTGGTGTTCACCAAGCCGGGCTGCCCCTTCTGCACGGAAGCGAAGGATCTGCTCAAGACCAAGGGCTACGACTACATCGAGATCCCGCTGGACCACCGCAACCGCGGCAAGATCCTGGGCGCGGTCAGCGGCAAGATGACGGCCCCGCAGATCTTCGTGAACGGCAAGCTGGTGGGCGGTCTGGACGAGCTCAAGGCGTCCTCGCTGTAATGCACTGCAAGGAGGCGCGGCCACCGGCCGGGCCTCTCGGTCCCCGCGGGGCGGGGACCGGTCTCACCGACACGATGGAATCGCACCGAATGAAAACACTGCACACCGACGTCGCCATCATTGGTACCGGCACGGCCGGGATGAGCGCCTACCGGGCGGCCAAGGCCGGCGGCAAGCGCGTTCTGCTGGTCGAGAGCGGCCCCTACGGCACGACCTGCGCGCGCGTGGGCTGCATGCCGTCCAAGCTGCTGATCGCCGCCGCCGAGGCCGCGCACGCGATCGATGACGCGCCGGGCTTTGGCATCCACGTGGATGGCCACAAGCGCATCGATGGCAAGGCGGTGATGCAGCGTGTGCGCAGCGAGCGCGACCGGTTCGTGGGCTTCGTCGTCGACACCGTCGAGGACTGGCCGGAGGAGGACAAGCTGCGCGGCTTTGCGCGCTTCGTGTCCGACACCGTCCTGCGCGTGGACGATCACACCGAAGTGCACGCCGCGGCGGTGGTGATCGCCACGGGCTCGGCGCCGGCCGTCGTGGACCTGCTCGAGCCGGCGGGCGATCGGGTCGTCGTCAACGACGACGTGTTCGACTGGCAGGACCTGCCGCGCAGCGTGGCCGTGTTCGGCCCGGGCGTGATCGGCATCGAGCTGGGGCAGGCGCTGGCACGGCTGGGCGTCAAGGTGCGCGTCTTCGGTGTGCGCGGCTCGGTCAGCGGCCTGACCGATCCTGCCGTGCGTGCCAGTGCCAAGGCGGCCTTCCAGCAGGACTTCTATCTGGATCCCGACGCCAAGGTGCATGAAGTGCGGCGCGTGGGCGACGAGGTCGAGATCCGCTTCGACGACCTGGACGGGCAGACGCGCACCGAGCGCTTCGAGTACGCCCTGGCCGCAGCCGGCCGGCGGCCGAACGTGGCTGGCCTGGACCTGAAGAACACGTCGGCCGAGCTGGACAAGGACGGCGTGCCGGTGTTCGATCGCCTGACGATGCAGATCGGCAAGACGCCGATCTTCATTGCCGGTGACGTCGCCAACGAGACCCCGCTGCTGCACGAGGCGGCCGATGAAGGCCGCATCGCCGGTGGCAATGCCGCGCGCTTTCCGGACGTGCAGCCGGGCCAGCGCCGCGCCCGCATGGCCGTGGTGTTCAGCGACCCGCAGGTGGCCGTGGTCGGCCCGGGCTTCAAGCAGCTCGAGGAAGGCAGCTTCGTGACCGGCGAGGTCGACTTCGGCAACCAGGGCCGCAGCCGCGTCATGCGCAAGAACCGCGGCATGCTGCACGTGTATGCCGACAAGATCAGCGGGCGCTTCCTGGGCGCCGAGATGGCCGGGCCGTCCGCCGAGCACATCGCCCACCTGCTGGCCTGGTCGCTGCAGCAGGGCATGACGGTGGCGCAGATGCTGGACATGCCGTTCTACCACCCCGTGGTGGAAGAGGGCCTTCGCACGGCGCTGCGCGACGTGCAGGCCAAGGTCGAGGCGGCGTGCCTCCACAGCCCCGCCACGGCCCTGGCATAGAGTTGCCGTTGCATCGCGCACGCGATGCGGCATCCCGGGCGGCCCGGTCTTCGTGACCTGGCCGCCCACCTTCGTTTTGTGCACTGGCGTCAAAAGGGGACAGCGATGGACATCAAGCGTGCAGGATCCCGACCGGCTTCCGCCGGCCCGGCCGAGTGGTTCACCGGGCAGGTTCGCATCGATCCGCTGAACACCGCACCGGCGCCGGCTCGCGTGGCCTGTGCCACCGTCACCTTCGCGGCCGGGGCACGCACGGCCTGGCACACCCACCCCCTGGGGCAGACGGTGATCATCACCGAAGGCTGTGGCTGGGCGCAGTGCGAGGGCGAGCCCATCGTCGAGATGCGCGTGGGTGACGTCATCTGGTTCGCGCCGGGCGTGCGGCACTGGCATGGCGCCTCGGCGACCGAGGCCATGAGCCACATCGCGATCCAGGAGTCCCTGGATGGCCGGGCGGTCGACTGGATGGAACACGTGACCGACGCGCAATACCTGGCGGGGCCTTCGGCGGGCTAGGCGGCAGGGCCGGGCCTGTCGGACGCTCGCAGCCGCGGGCCGGACGGGCTCAGCCGAGGCGGCTGTGCAAATGGTCCAACAATGCCGGCACGCTCGCCGGTGACATGCAGTCCAGCGCCAGGCGCTGGGGGCGGGCGCGCAGCCAGGTCAACTGGCGCTTGGCCAGCTGGCGCGTGGCGGCAATGCCTTGCTCGCGAGCCTCGGCCAGGGTGCATTCGCCATCGAGGCAGGACCAGATCTGCCGGTAGCCCACGCAGCGGATGGACGGCAGGCCGGCATGCAGGTCGCCGCGCGCCCGCAGCCGGGCCACTTCGTCGACGAAGCCATGCGCCAGCATGGCGTCAAAGCGCGCCGCGATGCGGCCGTGCAGCGCCGAACGGTCGATGGGTTCCAGGCTGACTTCGATGAAATCCAGGTGGGCGATGTCGGCCGGCGCACGGGTGTCGTCGGCCAGCAGCTCGGCCATGGGACGGCCAGCCAGGCGGCAGACCTCGATGGCGCGCTGGATGCGCTGGCTGTCGTTGGGCGCAAGCCTTGCCGCGGTCACCGGGTCCAGCTGGGCCAGTTCGGCGTGCAGCGCGGGCCAGCCGTCGGTCAGCGCGCGGGCCTCCAGCTCGGCGCGCAGGACAGGGTCGGCGTCGGGCAGGTTGGCCAGGCCTTCCTGCAGCGCCTTGTAGTACAGCATGGTGCCGCCAGCGAGCAGCGGGATGCGGCCGCGTTGCTGGATGTCGGCCATCGCGGCCAGCGCATCGCTGCGAAAGCGTGCGGCCGAATACGCCTGCACGGGATCGACGATGTCGAGCAGATGCTGTGGCACCCGCGCGCGCTCGGCGGCGTCGGGCTTGGCCGTGCCGATGTCCATGCCGCGATAGATGGTGGCCGAATCCACATTGACGATCTCGACCGGCCAGGTGTCGGCGATCGCGAGCGCTGCCGCGCTTTTGCCGGCGGCCGTCGGGCCCATCAGGCAGATGACGGGCAGGCGCGCACCGGCGTCTGCAGGCCGGCCCACCGCGCGGTCGCTGGCATGGCCGTCGGCCTGGCCGGGTTGGCGGGCTTGCGGCGCGGCGCCGCAGCCGGCGTGCGGGCTGCGCCCGGCGGAGCCGGGGCCCGGTGCGCCGGCCGCCGGGCGGCCGGGGTCGGCGTCAGGCCGCGCCAGCGCTTGTGGTGAGGCTGCCGCGTGCGTCATCGGCCGCGCAGGAACAAACGGTCGAGTTCGGCCAGCGGCAACTGCACCCAGGTCGGGCGGCCGTGATTGCACTGGTCGGCGTTGTCCGTGGTTTCCATCTGCCGCAGCAAGGCATTCATCTCGGCGATCGTCAGGCGCCGGTTGGCCCGCACGGAGCCGTGGCAGGCCATGGTGGACAGCAAGGTGTTGCGGGCCTGTTCCAGCACGCGCGACATGCCGGCCTCGGCCAGGTCCGCGAGGATGTCGCGGGCCAGCGACTCGACGTCCGACTGCGCGAGCACGGCCGGCACCGCCCGCACGACCAGCGCCGCCGGACCCGCGCCATGGATCTCGAAGCCCAGGGTGGCCAGCGCATCGCCGTGCTCTTCGACCAGCGCCACGTCGCGCTCGTGGGCGGGGAAGGTGACGGGCACCAGCAGCTTCTGGCGCGGGATCTCGCGCGCGTCCAGCGCGGTCTTCAATTGTTCGTACACCACGCGCTCGTGGGCTGCGTGCATGTCGACCAGGACGAGGCCGTGCGCGTTCTGCGCGAGGATGTAGATGCCGTGCAGCTGACCGAGTGCCATGCCCAACGGCAGGTTGTCGCCGGTGCTGGGCAGGGCCTGCGGCGATGCCGATCTTGCGCCCGGCGCAAACGCCTCGCGAAACGGGACGGGCTCGGCCAGGCCGCCGGCATCGGGCAGCGGACGATAGTTGTCGAGCCGGGTGGCAAGCGGCGTCACGGGTTCGCGCAGGGCAAAGGGCATCTGCACGCCGCGCTGCCAGGGCCGCGCAGGCGCACGGTCCTGCGGGGCCCAGCCGCCGGCGTTGGTGGCTGCACGCGGGCCGCCCGGCAGGCCCGGGCGCGATGCGTCGTGCGACGCGTCACCCCGCGGCCCGCCGTCGGCAGCGCCGGGCGCCCGGTCAGCGACGCGAACCGCGTCGTCGGCCAAGGATCCAGGGCTCATCCCGGCATCCGCCGGCCAGCCATCCGCGCCCGGGCCGGACCCGTCATCGGCGCCCACGACCTCGCCCGTGTCCGGATCGACCCGCCCGCCGGCCGGCACCGCGATCACCTCGCGCGCCGCGGCCCCCACGAAACGATGCACCGCGCCGCTGTCGCGAAAGCGCACCTCGTGCTTGGCGGGGTGGACGTTGACGTCCACCGCGGCGGGGTCGATGTCGAGGAAAAGGACGTAGGCGGGCTGGCGGTCACCATGCAGGACGTCCGAATAGGCATTGCGCAGCGCGTGGCTGACCGTGCGGTCGCGCACGAAGCGTCCATTGACGTACAGGTACTGCTTGTCCGCCCGCGCCCGCGACGCCGTGGGGCGGCAGATGACGCCGCGCAGCGCGATGGCGCCCGCGCCCTGATCGATCAGCAGGCCATGGGCCACGAACTCGTCACCCAGCACCGCCGCGATGCGCTGGGACATCGTCCCGGGCAGCCATTGCCGGTGCAGGCGGTCGTGGTGGTACAGGCGAAAGGCGACCCGCGGAAAGGCCAGGGCCAGGCGCTCGAAGGCATCCAGGCAGTGGCCGAATTCGGTGGCTTCGCTCTTGAGGAACTTGCGACGCGCGGGCACGAGGTCGAACAGCTGGCGCACGTCCACCGTCGTGCCCAGGGGACCGGAGGCCGGCACGGCCTCGCCCACGCGACCCTGGCGGCTTTCGATCTGCCAGGCATGATCGGCCTGGGCCGGTCGCGAGATGATGCTGAGCTGCGCGACCGAGGCGACGGAGGCCAGCGCCTCGCCGCGAAACCCCATCGAGGCCACGGATTCCAGTTGGGCGAGCGAGGCGATCTTGCTGGTCGCGTGGCGGGCCAGCGCCAGGGGCAGCTGCTCAGGGAGGATGCCACCGCCGTCGTCCGTCACCGCGATGCGCCGGATGCCCCCGCCATCCAGGCGCACGTCCACGACCGAGGCGCCTGCATCCAGGGCATTCTCGATCAGTTCCTTGAGGACGGAGGCGGGGCGGTCGATGACCTCGCCGGCGGCGATCTGGCTGATCAGCAGATCAGGCAGGGGCGCGATGGGGCGCAATTCCAGCATCGAAGACAGGGCGGGGCGGGCAAAACGGCATTATAGGATGCCGCGTCGGGCAGCCGGGCGGGCCCGGGGCAGACGCCATGCCGCCGCGCCCTGGGCAGCCGGGCGCGGCAAGGGCGCACCGTGACGGCACGCCCCGCCACCCTGATGCTGCGACCGGGCCCGGCCCGTCGCGCCGCCCGGGCGGCCACCGCGCAGGCCATGCGCGGTAGCGCCGCCTAGCGGCTGGCGACGTTGGTGTTGGCCAGGGCCGGGTTGGCGTCCAGGTAACCCTGGATGCCGCCCATGATGGCACTGGCCATCTGCTGCTGATAGGCCGGCGTGCGCAGCTGGCGCTCTTCCGTCGGGTTGCTGATGAAGGCGGTCTCCACCAGGATCGACGGGATGTCGGGCGAGCGCAGCACCGCGAAGGCGGCCTGCTCCACGCGCGGCTTGTGCAGGCGGTTGATGCGGCCCAGATGGCTCAGGACCGACGTGCCGAACTTGATGGAGTCGCTGATCTGCGCCGTGGTGGACAGGTCCAGCAGCACCTTGGCGATCAGCGCGTCCTGCGAGCCGATGTTCACGCCGCCGATCAGGTCGGCCGCGTTTTCCTTCTGGGCCAGCAGGCGCGCGCTGGTGCTGGATGCACCGCGCTCGGACAGGGCATACACCGACGAGCCATTGGCGCCGGCGCGGGTGAAGGCGTCGGCGTGGATCGATACGAACAGGTCGGCCTGCGCCTGCCGGGCCTTCAGCACCCGGGTGTTGAGCGGCACGAAGAAGTCGCGGTCGCGCGTCATCACGGCGCGCACGCCGGGGGTGGCGTCCAGGCGGGCCTTGAGCATGTTGCCGATGGCCAGCACCACGTCCTTTTCGCGCAGGCCGGTCGGCCCGATCGCGCCCGGGTCCTCGCCGCCGTGGCCCGGGTCGATCATGATCGTCAGCTGGCGGCGGCGCGAGCCACCGCCGCGGGGCGGGCTGACCGACGGCGGGGGGGGCGGGCGCGTGGCGCGCAGGATGGCTTCGGTCGTGGATTCGGGGGCGGCCAGTTCGGGGCGCGGGTCCACCCGCGCGACCGTCGCCGGTGCGCTCGGCGTGGGCGTGGGGGCCGCGGCGGTGGCGGCGCCACCGGGCGTGCCGATGCGCAGCTCCTCGATGACCCGGGCAAGCGGATCGTCGTCAGGGCCGAGCAGGGCCATGAGCGGGTCGCGCGCCTGGGTCGGATACAGATCCATCACGAAGCGATGGCGGTATTCGGCCACGGGCTTGAGCGTGAAGACCTGCGGCACCACCGATTGCTTGAGATCGAACACCAGGCGCACGACGCCCGGGATGTTCTGGCCCACGCGAACGCTGGCGATGTAGGGGTCGTTGGGCTGGATCTTGGAGACCAGGTCGCGCAGTTGCGCGTTCAGGTCCACGCCCTTCAGGTCGACGACCAGCCGGCTGGGATTGGAGAGCAGGAAGTGCTCTGCCGCCAGGTCGCGGTCCAGCTCCAGGGTGACGCGGGTGTACTCGTCGGCCGGCCACGTGCGCACCGCCACGATGTTGGCGGCATGGGCCAGGCGGGGGACCAGGGGGACGACGAGCAGGGTGGCTGCGCCAGCCAGCAGGCGACGGCGCGAGACGGCGCGCGGGCCCAGCCGGGGCGTTACAGCGGATTCGGCCCCGCTGCTGGGGCCGTCGTGGGGCTCACGCTCGGGAACAATGCGCTCAGCCATGATCGTCCTCGGTCGCTCGATGCAGTCACGGTTGCCAGACGGCCGTCGCCATCGACATCCAGGGCAATTTCCATATCGGGCGGGGGCAGGGTATCCCCGGCTTTTTCCGCCCATTCGATCAGCACCAGCGCATCCGAGCGCAGCGCGTCGCGAAAGCCTGCGTCCAGCCATTCGCGCGGATCTGTAAATCTATAGAAATCAAAGTGATAGAAGTATAAGTTAGAAAACTCGTAAACTTCAACCAATGCGAAGGTGGGGCTCTTGATTCGTCCAGAAATGCCGCATTCGCGCAACAGTGCCCGCACAAGTGTTGTTTTTCCGACACCCAGCTGACCATCGAGGTGGATGCGTCCCCCGTTTTTGACGAGCGGCGCGAGCCGTCGGGCGAACGCCTCGGTGGCGGCTTCATCGGGCAGGGCGAGGGTGACGGTGGCGTCGGTCATGGCGGCAGGCAGGGGCGGTTTCACGGCTGGAAGAGCATCCACAAGGGCAGGGTGAAGAGCGAGCCCAGCGTGCCGAGCGAGATCAGCGCGGCCACGAGGCGGCCATCGCCGCCCATGCGGGCGGCCAGCACATAGGCGCTGGAGGCCGTGGGCAGCGCGGCGAACAGCAGCAGCATCTGGCGCTCGAGGGCGGACAGATCGAAGGCAGGCACCAGGCCGATGGCCAGCGCCGCGGCGGGCAGGGCCAGCAGCTTGACGGCGATCATCCAGCCGAGCAGCCGTTCGGCGCCGCGCACGGCATGGAAGGTGAGCCCGGCGCCCACGCAGATCAGGCCCAGGGCCAGGGCGGCCGCCCCCAGGCGCGCAAGCACGGTATCGACCGGGCCTGGCAGGCTCAGGCCGGCCAGGTTGGCGGTCAGTGCCACCGCCGTCGTCACCAGCAGCGGGTTGCGCAGCAGCGCGCGCCACAGGCCGCCGCTGCCGTGGCGGGCGAGGAACAGCACCGCGAACAGGTTGGCCACCGGCACGCCAAAGCCGATCAGCAGCGCCATGATGGCGGCGCCGTCCACGCCGCCCAGGTTGTGCGCGAGCGCCAGCGCCAGATAGGAGTTGAAGCGAAACCCGCACTGCACGGTCGAGGCAAAGCGCACCGGGTCGGGGCGCAGGACCCACAGCGCCGCCCAGGACAGCAGCACGCCCACGCCGAGCAGCGCCATTTCGGCCTGGACCAGGCCCGCGGCGGCAGCCACGTCGATGGGCCGGGCCAGGATCGCCTGGAACAGCAGGGCCGGAAACAGCACGTAGTAGACGAGCCGCTCGACCTCGGCGAAGAAGGTGGCGTCAAAGCGCAGACGGTGGCGCAGCAGAACGCCCAGCGCAAGAAGCAAGAAATCGGGGAAAACCAATACGGCGGTATGCATGCGGCTTTGTTATTCTCGGTCGGCTGCGACCGCACCACTGGACGCTGTGGACCGCAGACGCAAACCCATTGCGTCTTCGTGCTGACCAAAACACCCAAAAGGAAATGGAATGAAGAGACTGCGTAGAACGACGATCGCCGGCCTGATGGCCGTGGCTGGCCTGGCTGCAGCCGGCGCGGCCCACGCCCAGGCGACCTACCCCAACAAGCCCATCCGGCTGATCGTGCCCTTCGCCCCGGGCGGTTCCACGGACATTATCGCGCGCCTCGTCGGCGAGCGCATGGGGCGCGAGCTCGGCCAGCCGGTCGTGATCGAGAACAAGGGCGGTGGCGGTGGCGCGATCGGCGCGGCCGAGGCCGCGCGCGCCAAGGCCGATGGCTACACGCTGTCGATCGCGACGGTGTCCACGATGGCCGTCAATCCGGCGTGCAACCCCAAGCTGACCTACGATCCCCTGAAGGATTTCCAGGCGGTGACGAACTTCGCCAACACGGCCAACGTCGTCGCGGTGAACCCCAAGTTCCCGGCCAAGGACTTCGAGGGCTTCGTGAAGGAAATCAAGGCGAACCCGGACAAGTACTCCTACGGCACCTCGGGCACCTGCAGCGTGAACCACCTGGCAGGCGAGGCCTTCCGCGTGGCGACCGACACCGACATCGTCCACGTGCCCTACCGCGGCTCGGGCCCGGCCGTGATCGACACGGTGGCCGGCCAGGTCCAGATCCTGTTCGACAACATCCCGTCGTCCATGCCGCAGATCGAGAACCAGCGCCTGCACCCGATCGCCGTGGCCTGGCCGCAGCGCCTGGCCAACCTGCCGGACGTGCCGACCTACGCCGAAGCGGGCTACCCGCAGCTGAACCAGCCCGTCTGGTACGGCCTGCTGGCCCCGGCCGGCACGCCCATGGAGATCGTCAACACGCTGCGTGACGCGGCCGTGAAGGTGCTGGCGCAGCCGGAAGTCATTGCCGCGCTCGAAAAGCAGGGCGCCGCGCCGTCGGGCAACACGCCCGAAGAGTTCGCCGCGGAGATCAAGCAGCAGTTCGACTGGGCTGCGGGCATCGCCAAGCAGCAGGGCATCACGATGGAGCAGTGATACCCGAGCCGGGCCCGCGGTTGCGGGCTCGGCCAGGATGATCAGGGCCGCCCGCGGGCGGCCCTGATCGTTGGTGCGGCACGCGGGCCGGATGGCGCGGGCCGACAACGACGAAGGCCACCCTCGGGTGGCCTTCGGTGCGCAGGGCGGGTGCAGCCGCGCCCGCCCGCAGGGCGCCTGCCCCGGGTTGCCTACATTTCCATGTTGTCGATCAGCCGCGTGCGGCCGAGCTTGGCCGCGGCCAGCGTCACCAGTGGCGTGCCGGCGTGCATGTCGTCGGGCGTCGGGCGGTTCAGGTCGTGCTGGCGGCGCACGGCGATGTAGTCGACGGCCCAGCCGCGCTGCTGCAGGGCGGCTGCCGCCTGCTGCTCCAGCGCCAGGGGGTCCTTCGCGCCTTCCACCAGCCGCTGGCGCACGTTGCACAGTTCGGCGTACAGGGCGGGCGCCTCGGCCCGCTCCTGGGCGGACAGGTAGCCGTTGCGCGAGGACAGGGCCAGCCCGTCCTCGGCGCGCACGGTTTCCTGCGGCACGATCTGCGTGGGCAGCTGGAATTGCCGGCACATTTTGCGCACCACCATCAGCTGCTGGTAGTCCTTCTTGCCGAACACGGCCACCTGGGGCTGCACACAGGACAGCAGCTTCAGCACGATCGTGCTCACCCCTTCGAAGAAGCCGGGCCGGAACTCGCCTTCCAGGATGTCGCCCAGGTCGCCCGAGGGCTGCACGCGGAACTGCTGGGGCTCGGGATAGAGCTCTTTTTCGTCCGGGGCGAAGACCACGTACACGTTGCGGTCGCGCTCGAGCTTTTCGACGTCGTCGGCCAGCGTGCGCGGATAGCGGTCGAAATCTTCGTTCGGCCCGAACTGCAGCCGGTTCACGAAGATGCTGGCCACCACCGGGTCACCGTGATGGCGCGCGGTCTTCATCAGCGCAAGATGGCCCTCGTGCAGGTTGCCCATGGTGGGCACGAACGAGACGCGCAGTTGGCCGCGCAGCTGATCGCGCAGGTCTTCGATGGTGTGGACGACTTTCATGGGAGGGCACAGGTGGGCCGCACGGTGACCCGCACGGCGGTTGGGCGCGACAAAGCGCGTTTATACCACTGCCGGCTCGACGGCCGGGGGCTCGGCGCCCTGGCTGGCGGTGTAGGCCAGACGCACGTAGATCGGCGCGTAGGGCTCGGCCTGCGTGATCTCGAGCAGGGACTCGCGGGCGAGTTCGAGCATGGCGATGAAGTGCACGACGATGACGGCCGGCCCGCCCCCCTCGCGCACGCGTTCCAGGAAGAGGTCGGTGAATTCGACGAAGCGCTCGCCCTGCAGGCGGCGCAGGATCTGGCTCATGTGCTCGCGCACCGACAGGGCTTCGCGCGTGATGTGGTGGTGGGCATTGAGCTTGGCGCGCTTGACGATGCCCGCCCAGGCCTCGCGCAGGTCCAGCGCGCTGACATCGGGCAGGCGCTCTTCGATGCTGAGCTCGGCGTGCGCGTTGGCGGTCAGGAAGTCGCGGCCCACCTGCGGCACGGCATCGAGCTGGCGCGAGGCGAGCTTGATGCGCTCGTATTCCAGCAGCCGGCGCACGAGTTCGGCGCGCGGGTCTTCGGCCTCGGGCTCGAGATCGCTCTTGCGCACGGGCAGCAGCATCCGCGACTTGATTTCGATCAGCATGGCCGCCATCAGCAGGTACTCGCCCGCGAGCTCCAGGTTGTGGGCCCGGATCTGGTCGACGTAGGTCAGGTACTGGCGGGTGACCTCGGCCATGGGGATGTCGAGGACGTTGAAGTTCTGCTTGCGGATCAGATAGAGCAGCAGGTCCAGCGGACCTTCGAAGGCGTCCAGGAAGACTTCGAGCGCTTCCGGCGGGATGTAGAGATCCTTCGGAAACTGGAACATCGGCTCGCCGTACAGGCGCGCCCGGGCCGCGCTCTCGTCGGAGACGGGCGCGGCATCGGGCACTTCACCGGGCACGGCGGCCTTGCTCACTCGGTCTGGTAGACGTAGGGCTTTTGCGGCACGCGACCGGCGCGGAATTCATCCTGCTGGTCGGCGTCCACCTTGCGATCCCACAGACGGGCGCGCCCGTCGCGCTGTTCCTGCTCGAGCGAGGGCTTTTCCTGCTTGAGCTGCTTGAGGAACTGGGTGATCTCGGATTCGTAGTTGGCCATGGCGAAGACACTGCAATCAGGACGAAGACCGGCATTTTACCCCTGCCGGCAGCAGGGTCGAGCCTAGGCGATGAGGACGTCGTAACCGAGCTTGCAGATGAGGACGACCAGGAGCACCAGGAACAGGATGCGGATGAAGTCGGCGCCCTTGCGCACGGCCAGCCAGGTGCCGGCGAGCGCACCGATGACATTGCACACCGCCATCGGGATGGCGGCCGCCCACAGGACGTGGCCCGCCGGAATGAAGAACACCAGCGCGGCCAGGTTGGTGGCGATGTTCACGATCTTGGCCGAGGCCGAGGCGTGCACGAAGTCCAGCGCGAAGCAGCGGATGAACAGGAAGATGAGAAAGCTGCCGGTGCCCGGGCCGAAGAGCCCGTCGTAGAAGCCGATGGCGCCGCCGGCCAGCACGGCGATCACGCTTTCCCGGCGGCCGATCGCGCGCGGCCGGTGCAGCTTGCCGAAGTCCTTGCGCCAGAACGTGTAGATGGCCATGGCGATCAGCAGCACCAGCACCAGCGGGCGCATGATCGTCGGCGGGATCAGCGACACCGTGGCGGCGCCGGCGAACGACATCACGAAGGCGGCCGCCGTGGCCGGCAGCACCAGCTTCCAGGGCAGGCGCACCTTGCGGATGAACGAGCGCGCCGCGAAGGTCGTGCCGCAGATGGCGGACAGCTTGTTGGTGCCGTACAGGGTCGCCGGGGGCGCCTGGGGCATCAGGTTGAGCAGGGCGGGGAGCTGGATCAGGCCGCCCCCGCCAACGGCCGCATCGATCAGGCCGGCGGCGAACGCAAACAGACAGAGCGACAGGATAACGACGATGACGGGCAGGCCGTCGGCCCACAAGGCCATGATGAAGGGTCGCGCGAGAAGGGGGGAAGGGCCGCAAGTATACGGCGGCGCGCGCCCGCGCATCGGCGCGTGGATGTGCCGCGCAACACCTTGAATTCTACTTGCCGGCCGGCTAGTTGATTGGCATCATGCTGGAAAAACCGGCGTGCGACGACGCGCCCTGACACCACGCCCGCAGACCCTGCAGGAGGAGACCCCCATGACAGCAGTGCGCAGCCCATCGCCCCAGCCCGCGGCATCCGGTGCCGAACCCACCCGAGTCGACGTCGTCATCGTGGGCGGCGGCTTCGGCGGCATGTACGCCGTCTACAAATTCCGCGAGCTGGGCATGAGCCTGCAGGCCTTCGAGGCCGGCGGCGACCTGGGTGGCGTGTGGTACTGGAATCGCTACCCCGGCGCCCGCGTCGATCTGCCCAGCATCGACTACAGCTATTCGTTTTCCCGCGAGATCGAGCAGGAATGGACCTGGTCCGAGCAGTTCGCAGCCCAGCCCGAGCTGCTGCGCTACATCGATTTCGTGGCCACGCGCCTGGACCTGCGGCGTCACTATCGCTTCAACACCCGCATCAACCAGGCCGTCTGGGACGAGGCGCGCCAGCTCTGGCAGGTGACGACCGAGTCCGGCGAGGTGTATGAGGCGCCGTACTGCATCATGGCCACCGGCCCGCTGTCCGTGCCCAAGAAGCCCGAGATCGACGGGCTGGAGCGCTTCCAGGGCCGCCTGCTGCACGCGGCGCGCTGGCCGCACGAGCCGGTCGACTTCACGGGCAAGCGCGTGGGCGTGATCGGCACGGGGTCCACCGGGATCCAGATCGTCCAGGAGGTCGGCCGCCAGGCGGGCGAACTCTTCGTCTTCCAGCGCACGCCCAGCTTCACGATGCCGATGCGCAACGTGCCGCTCGAGCCCGCGTACATGGCCGAGGTCAAGCGGCACTACGCGGGCATCCGCGAAGTGGCCCGCAACAGTCCCATCGGCGGCGCGCGTCCGCAATCGACGCGGGCGTTTTTCACCGTCACGCCGGCGCAGCGCCAGGAACTGCTGGAGGACGCCTGGAAGCATGGCGGGCTGGCCATGCTGGGCACCTTCGGCGATCTCATGATCAACGAAGAAGCCAACGAACACGTCGCCGAGTTCGTGCGCGGCAAGATCGACGACGTGGTGCAGGACCCGGATACCGCGCGACGGCTCAAGCCCCAGGGCTATCCGATCTTTGCGCGGCGCCCGTGCCTGGACACCGGCTACTACGAAACCTTCAACCTGCCCAACGTGCACCTGATGGATTGCCTGACCGACCCCATCGTCGAGGCCACCGAGAAGGGCCTTCGCACGGCGTCGGGCGAGACCGAGCTGGACATCCTGATCCTCGCCACCGGGTACGACGGCCTGACGGGCGCGCTGCTGGCCTTCGACGTGCAGGGCCGCGACGGCCAGACGGTGCAGGACAAATGGAAGGACGGTCCGCGCTCGCACCTGGGCATCATGCTGGCGGGTTTCCCGAATCTGTTCATGACGACCGGGCCCAACGGGCCGGCCGCGCTCGCCAACATCATCCGCATGAGCGAGAACGACGTGGACTGGATCGCGCAGGCCATCCTGCATCTGCGCGCCAACGGCCTGGGCAGCATCGAGCCCTCGATCGACACGGAAGATCGTTGGATGGACCTGGTGCATGCACTGGCCAAGCCCTCGTTGATCAACAAGGCCAAGACGTGGTGGGTGGGCGCGAATGTGGAAGGCAAGCCGCGCGGACTCACGCAGTTCGTCGGGGGCTTCATGAAGTACCGCGAGCACTGCGCGGCGGCGGCCGCCAATGGCTATGCCGGCCATGTGCTGCAGCCCGCGCGCGAGCAGGTCCGCGAAAAGGCCGCGTGACGGCCGGGCGATCGCGCAGCGGCCAGGGCGGCGGCGGGTGCGCCGCCCCGGGCGTGCTCAGGACGGGCAGGTGCCACCGGGGGCGAGGATGGCGTGGACGCACACGATCGGGCAGGTGCCAGCGCGGGTGCTGCGGCTGGCCCGACGAATGTCGGGCCAATTCCGGTCAGGCCTGGCGCCCGAGCGACGCCAGCAGGGCATAGATCGGATCGGTGTCGCAGCGCGAGCCCAGCGGCTGGCGCACCGGGCCGAAGTGTTCGGCCTCGCTCACGCCAGGCGCACCGAGCGCGCGCATCCAGTCATAGACCACGGTGCGTGCGGCGATGCGCCACTCGTCGCCGCGCTTTTCGAACCGGTCGACATAGCGGCCGGCGAGGAACACTTCGCGGGCGACGCCCTCGGCGTCACGATCGCGCTGCAGCGCAAGGAAATACGTCTCCACGCCGGCCTCGTGGCCGGCCAGCGTGATCGACATGTTGGTGATGTTGTGGATGGAGCGTTCGCTGTCGGCGGCCAGCTTTTTCAGCGCCCAGTCGATGAAGCCCGTCGCGCTGCCCTGGTAGGGCCCGTGGCGATCCGTGGCGTCCGGCCAGTAGGCACTGCGCAGCGCCGCCTCGTCCTGGCGATCGATGCCGCGGCAGTAGCGGTTCATGCATTCGCGGATCGCCTCGCGATCCCAGAGTTCGGCAACCCGGCGCTGCAGGTCGTGTTCGGGCATAGGGTATCTCCTGAGAGTGGCTCACTGTACTACCTTACCTGTCGGCCGGTAGAATAATTTCAAACAACGGAGACTGCCATGATCATCAAGGCGACTTTCAGCACCGGCTTGCGCGCCGGCCTTGCGGTGACGACGTTTGCCCTGGCCGCCGGGGCGGCCCAGGCGCAGATCTCGGATGACGTGGTGCGCATCGGCATCATGAACGACATGAGCGGCCCGTACTCGGGCAACGGCGGGCCGGGGTCGGTGCTGGCCGCCCGCATGGCGATCGAAGACTTCGGCGGCAAGGTCAACGGCAAGCCCATCGAGCTGCTCACCGTGGACGACCAGAACAAGCCCGACGTCGGCCTGAATGCCGCGCGCAAATGGCTGGACACCGACAAGGTCGACACCATCGTGGGCGGCTCGGCCACCTCCATCGCCTTTGGCGTGCAGACGCTGATGGCGGACAAGCAGAAGCCCTACCTGCTGGCGGGCACGGTGTCCTCGGACTTCACGGGCAAGGCGTGCTCGCCCATGAGCATCCAGTTCCTGAACGACAGCTATGCCATCCCCAAGGCCGGCGTGCAGCTCCTGGTCGACAAGGGCGTGAAGGACTTCTACTTCATCACCGTGGACTACGCCTTTGGCGCGGCGCTGCAGGCCGAGGCCACGCGCTTCATCGAGGCCGCAGGCGGCAAGGTGGTGGGCTCGGTCAAGCATCCTTTGGGCGCCACCGACTTTTCGTCCTACGTGCTGCAGGCGCAGTCCAGTGGCGCCAAGGCCATCGTGATCCTGAATGCCGGCCTGGATCTGTCCAACGCCATCAAGCAGGCGGCGGAATTCCGCATCACGCGCGGGGCCAGAGCCTGAGCGTCTTCGGCATGACGATCAACAGCGTCTCGGCCATGGGCCTGGACACGGCCCAGGGCCTGAACATCACCGTGCCCTTCTATTGGGACCAGACCGACGACACGCGCGCGTTCAGCAAGCGCTTCATGGCGCGCAGCAGCGGCGGGGCGGTGCCCACCTACATCAACGCCGGTGTCTACAGTGCGGTCAATCACTACCTGAAGGCCGTGCAGGCGGCCGGCACGGATGACGGCCCCAAGGTCGTGGCGCAGATGAAGGCCACGACGGTCAGCGACTTCATGACGCCGAACGCGCCGATTCGCGAGGATGGCCAGGTGATGCGCCCGGTCTATCCGGTGGAAGTGAAAAAGCCCGACGAGTCCAAGGGCAAGTACGACTACTACAAGGTCGGGCCCGCCATTGCCGCCGAGCAGGTGTTCCGCCCGCTTGCCGATGGCGGCTGCAGCTTCGTCAAGCGCTGATCGATCCCCACGGAGACAGACCATGAACCACCGGAACCGCCCGATGCGTCGCGCGGCTGGCAGGGCCGCGGCCGCGGCCTGCCTGCTGGCTGCCACCGCCACCCACGCGCAGGTGTCGGATGACGTCATCCGCATCGGCATCATGAACGATGCGAGCGGCCCGTACTCGGGGGCGGGGGGCGCAGGTTCCATCCTCGCTGCCCGCATGGCGATCGAAGACGTGGGCGGCAACATCGATGGCAAGCCCATCGAGCTCGTGTCCGCGGACGACCAGAACAAGCCCGACGTGGGGCTGGCCGCGGCGCGGCGCTGGATCGACACCGACAAGGTCGATGCCATCGTCGGCGGATCGGCCTCGTCGATCGCCCTGGGCGTGCAGGCACTGACCAAGGCAAAGCAGACGCCTTACCTGATCTCGGGTTCGATCTCCTCGGACTTCACGGGCAAGGCGTGCTCGCCCATGAGCATCCAGTTCCTGAACGACAGCTACGCCCTGCCCAAGGCCGGCGTGCAGCTGCTGGTCGACAAGGGCATCCGGGACTTCTATTTCATCACCGTGGACTACGCCTTTGGCGCGGCCATGCAGGCCGAGGCCACGCGCTTCGTCGAGGCGGCGGGCGGCAAGGTGGTGGGCTCGGTCAAGCACCCGCTGGGCGCGACCGACTTTTCCTCCTACGTCCTGCAGGCGCAGTCCAGCGGCGCCAAGGCCATCGTGATCCTGAACGCGGGGCTGGACCTGTCCAACGCGATCAAGCAGGCGGCCGAGTTCCGCATCACGCGCGGGGGCCAGACGCTCAGCGTGTTCGGCATGACCATCAACAGCGTCACGGCCATGGGGCTGGATGTCGCCCAGGGCCTGAACATCACCGTGCCGTTCTACTGGGACCAGAACGACGCCACGCGCGACTGGAGCCAGCGCTTCATGGCACGCAGCGGCGGGGGCGTGCCGCCGACCTACACCAATGCCGGCGTGTACAGCGCGGTCGCGCACTACCTGAAGGCGGTCAAGGCGGCGGGCACCGACGACGGCCCCAAGGTGATCGCGCAGATGAAGGCGACGCCCGTCAACGACTTCATGACGGACAACGCAGCCATCCGGGCCGATGGCCAGGTCATGCGTGCCGTGTATCCCGTGCAGGTCAAGGCGCCGGCCGACTCCCGGCATCCCTACGACTTCTACACCGTGGGCGCGCCCATCCCCGCCGAGCAGGTCTTCCGCCCGCTCGCCGAGGGCGGCTGCGACTTCGTGGCGTCCTAGGGGCGATCGATGGCACGACTCTTCACGCCCTATGCCCTGCGCGGCATGCACGCGCGCAACCGCGTGGTGATTTCGCCCATGCAGCAATTCACCGCCGTCGATGGCATGGCCAGCGACTGGCACCTGGGCCACCTGGCCCGGTTCGCCATGGGCGGGGCCGGCATTGTCTTCGTGGAATCCACCGCGGTCGAGGCGCGGGGACGCAACACGCATGGCGATATCGGCCTGTGGTGCGACGACCAGATCGCGCCGCTGGCGCGCATCGCGGACTGCCTGCGCCGCGAAGGCGCCGTCCCCGCCATCCAGCTCGGGCACACGGGCCGCAAGGCCGGCATGCAGACCTGGTGGCATGGGCATGGCCCGCTGACCGAGGCCGATGCCGCCCGCGGCGAGCCGCCGTGGGTGCCCGTCGCGCCCAGCGCGCTGCCGGTCGGACCGGGCTGGCCCCTGCCGCAGGAACTCGCCACGGACCAGGTGCAGGCGCTGGTGCAGGCCTGGGGCGATGCCGCGCGCCGCGCCCGCGAAGCCGGCTTCGGGGCGCTGGAGCTGCACGGCGCGCACGGCTACCTGATCCATCAGTTCCTGTCGCCCATCGCCAACCGGCGCACCGACCGCTACGGTCAGCAGCGCAGCCGCTTCGCGCTGGAGGTGGTCGAGGCCGTGCGTCGCGAATGGCCCGAGCACCTGCCGCTCTTCTGGCGCGTGTCGCTGGCGGACGTGGCCGATGGCGGGCTGGCCTTCGGCGAGCTGGTCGAGCTGCTGCGTGCGCTCAAGGCGTGCGGCGTGGATGTCGTGGACTGCTCCTCGGGGGGCGGCATCTCGAGCTATCCGACGCAGGGTCGATCGGTGTCCAACAGCCTGACCTTCCGCGCCGAGCTTGCGGGCCGGCTGCGCGCCGCCACCGAGCTGCAGGTCATGGGCGTGGGGCTCATCATCGATCCGCACGCGGCCGAGCGCCATCTGCAGGCGGGGGAGGCCGACCTGATCGGCGTGGGCCGCGAGGCGCTCTACAACCCGAACTGGGCGGTGCACGCGGAAATGGCGCTCGGGGCCAATCCGGACTACGCCACCTGGCCCCAGCAATACCGCATGTACCTGGTGCGCCGCGCGGCGGCCGCCGACGCCGTGCGCAACACCGACCTGGCAAGGAGCTCCGCATGACCCCAGCAAGCCCGCGCATCGAGATCATCGGCACGCAGCGTGACCGCCTGGGCGAATGCCCGTTGTGGGACGCGCGCGAGCAGGCGCTGTACTGGATCGACTCCAAGGCGCGCCTGGTGCACCGCCTGCGGGGCGATGCCCATACCGAGTGGGCGGTGCCCAGCGACGTGGGCTCGATCGCGCTCACGCGGCGGGGGCGGCTCGTGCTGTCGCTGGAAGACGGCTTTCACCTGCTGGACCTGGGCACCGGGCAGACGCGCCTGCTGGCCGCCGTGACGCATGCCGGCCCCTCCATGCGCATGAACGATGGCCGCACGGACCGGCAGGGCCGCTTCGTGGCGGGCTCGATGGTGATGGGCCGCCACGATCGCGATGCCGCCTACTACCGGCTGGAGCGCGACGGCAGTGCCACCCGGCTCTTCGATGGCATCGCGCTGGCCAATGCCACGTGCTTCAGCCCCGATGGCCGCACGCTGTATCACGCGGACAGCTTCAGCGACGAGATCAGCGCCGTCGACTACGACCCGCAGACCGGGGCCGTGGGCCCGCGGCGCACGTTGTTCAACACCCGCGAGCATGGCTCGGCCCCCGATGGCACGACGGTGGATGCGCAGGGCAACCTGTGGGTGGCGCTGGTGCAGGCGAGCAAGCTGGGCTGCTTCACCCCGCAGGGCAGGCTGCTGCGGGTGATCGACATCCCCACGCCGTATCCGACCTGCCCGTGCTTTGGCGGGCCCGACCTGGACGTGCTGTATCTGACCAGCATCCGCAACAGCGGCAACCTGATGAAGAGCGAGCACCCGGACGCCGGCGCGCTGTTCGCGATCCACGGGCTGGGCGTGCAAGGCCTGCCCGAGGTGCTGTTCGATGACGAGGCGATCCCCGCATGAGCACCCCGGCCACCGTCGCGCCCGGCGAGGACATCATCCTGCGCGCCGAGGGACTGAGCAAGCAGTTCATGGGCTTTCACGCCGTGCGCAACGTGTCGCTGGCCATCCGGCGGCACAGCATCCACGCCCTGATCGGCCCCAACGGCGCGGGCAAGACCACCTGCTTCAACCTGCTGACGACCTCGATCCGTGCGAGCGCCGGCCGGATCCACTTCAACGGGCGCGACATCACGCGCAGCGACCCGGCCAGCGTGGCCGCCCGCGGCATGGTGCGCTCGTTCCAGATCTCGGCCGTGTTCGGCCACATGAGCGTGCTGGACAACGTGCGCGTGGCCCTGCAGCGCCGCGCGGGCGGCACCTATGCGTTCTGGCGCAGCGACCGCACGCTGGAGCGCTACACCCCGCGTGCCCGCGAACTGCTGGCCGCCGTGAACCTGGAGCGCTACGAGCGGCACCAGGCCGCCGACCTGTCGTATGGCCGCAAGCGCGGGCTGGAGCTTGCCACCACGCTGGCCCTGGAGCCCGAGATGATCCTGCTCGACGAGCCCATGGCGGGGCTGGGCCACGAGGACATCGGCCCCGTCACGCGGCTGATCGCCGAGGTCGCGCGCGAGCGCACGGTGTTGATGGTGGAGCACAACATGAAAGTGGTGGCCGAGCTGTGCGACCGCATCACGGTGCTGCAGTCGGGCGAAGTCCTGGCCGAAGGCAGCTACGACGAGGTGTCCCGCGATGCGCGGGTGCGCGAGGCCTATGTCGGAGGCGGCGCCCATGCCTGAGATCACCCCCTGCCTGCAGGTGCGCGATTTGACCGGACATTACGGCGAAACTCAGGCCCTGCACGGCATCGACTTCGAAGTCCTTCCTGGCGAAGTGGTGTGCCTCCTGGGCCGCAATGGCGCGGGCAAGACCACCACGCTGCGGGCCATCGCGGGGCTGCTCGCGCGTCGCCAGGGGCACATCGCGATCCATGGCCGCGCCACGACCGGCATGGCGCCGGAGGACATCGCGCACCTGGGCGTGGCCTATTGCCCCGAGGAACGCGGCATCTTCGCCAGCCTGGACGTGGAGGAGAACCTGCTGCTGCCGCCCGTGCTGCGGCCCGGGGGCATGACGCTGGAAGAGATCTACACGCTCTTTCCGAACCTGAAGCTGCGGCGACGCAGCCCGGGCACGCGCCTGTCCGGCGGCGAGCAGCAGATGCTGGCCATCGGCCGCATCCTGCGCACCGGGGCCAAGCTGCTGCTGCTCGATGAATGTACCGAAGGACTCGCGCCGGTGATCATCGACAAGATCGGCGAGACGATCGCCGTGCTGCGCGAGCGCGGCTACACGATCCTGATGGTCGAGCAGAACTTCCGGTTCGCCGCGGGCGTGGGGGATCGCTTCTACGTGATCGAGGAGGGCAGGGTGATCGAGCGCTTCGATCGCGCGGCGATCGCGCAGGACCGCGCGCGCATCGAGGCCTTGCTGGGCGTCTGAGGCCAACGGCGCGGCACACAAGCACATCTCTGGAGACAACGACGATGCCCGACACCCTGTTCGGTTATCCCATGGCGGCCGTGGCCGGGCAACTGCTGGTCGGCATGATCAACGGTTCGCTGTATGCATTGATGAGCCTGGGGCTGGCCATCATCTTCGGCCTGCTGCGGGTCGTGAACTTCGCCCATGGCGCGCAATACATGCTGGGCGCCTTCGTCGCCTGGGGCCTGCTCGAGTACCTGGGCCTGAGCTACTGGTGGGCCCTGGTGCTGGCGCCGCTCTTCGTGGGCGTGACCGGCATCGCGCTCGAGCGCTTCCTGCTGCGCCGGCTGTATCACCTGGACCACGTGTACGCGCTGCTGCTGACCTTCGGCTTCGCGCTGATCCTGGAGGGGAGCTTTCGCTACGCGTTCGGCGCCACCGGCCAGCCTTATCCCAGCCCGATCGCGGGTGGGCTCGATACCGACATGGCGTTCCTGCCCTGGTATCGGCTGTGGGTGATCGCAGCCTCGCTGACCATGTGCCTGGCGACCTGGTTCGTGATCGAGCGCACCAAGCTTGGCTCCTACCTGCGCGCCGCCACCGAGAACCCGAACCTGGTGCGCACCTTCGGCATCCGCGTGCCGCGCATGCTGATGCTGACCTACGGGCTGGGCGTGGCGCTCGCCGGCTTCAGCGGGGTCATTGCCGCGCCCATCTACCAGGTCAACCCGCTGATGGGCTCGCAGCTCATCATCGTCGTCTTCGCGGTGGTGGTGATCGGCGGCATGGGCTCGATCGTCGGGGCCATCGTCGCCGGGTTCGCCCTGGGCATCATCGAAGGCATCACCAAGGTGGTCTATCCGGACGGCGCGGGCATGGTGGTCTTCGTGATCATGCTGCTGGTGCTGGCCGTGCGGCCCAACGGCCTGTTCGGGAGCACGCGATGACCCCGTCCGACAACGCGCTGTCCGCCCCCGCGGGCCCCGGCGCCGCGCCCACGCCCCCCCGCCCAGGAACACCGTCCATGACCCCTGCCTCGCGCGTCGCGCGCTACCAGATCCCGCTGTTGATCGTGGGCGCCATCGTCCTGCTGGCCGCCCCCTTCGTGGCCTATCCCATCTTCCTCATGAAGGTCCTGTGCTTTGCGGTGCTGGCCGCCTCGCTCAACCTGCTGGTGGGCTATGTGGGCCTGCTGTCCTTCGGGCACGCGATGTTCTTCGGCTCGGCCGCCTACGCCACGGCGCATGCCGTGAAGATGTGGGGCCTGAACCCGGCGCTGGGCGTGCTGTTCGGCGTGGCGGTGGCCGCGGCCATCGGCGGCGTCGTGGGCCTGCTGGCGATCCGTCGCGCGGGCATCGCGTTCTCGATGATCACCCTGGCCAGCGCCCAGCTGATCTACTTCATTGCACTGCGCTCGCCCTTCACCGGGGGCGAGGACGGCATCCAGAGCGTACCGCGCGGGCATCTCTTCGGCTTTCTGGATCTTGCCGACAATCTGACGCTGTACTACGTCGTGATGGTGACCACGGTCGCGGCGTTCTGGCTCATCTGGCGCATCGTGTATTCCCCCTTCGGCAAGGTGCTGACCGCCATCCGCGACAACGAGCCGCGTGCGATCTCGCTGGGCTATCGGGTCAATCGCTACAAACTGTTGGCGTTCACGCTGTCGGCGGCGCTGGCCGGCCTGGCGGGCAGCATGAAGAGCCTGGTGTTCCAGATCGCCACGCTCAACGACGTCAGCTGGGTCACGTCAGGCGAGGCCTTGCTGATGGGCATCGTGGGCGGGCTGCAGACGCTGCTGGGGCCCGCCGTGGGGGCCATCGTGGTGGTCACCATGGCCAATTCGCTGTCCTCGGTGGCCGAAGCGGTGCTGATCGTGCAGGGTGCCGTCTTCGTCCTGGTGGTGATGCTGTTTCGCCGCGGCATCGTGGGCGAGATCCAGGCGGCGCTGAACCGGCGCGCGGCGCGCGACCAGACGCCATGACCCGGCACGCGCGTGGCGCGGATACATCGGCTTGCCGTCGAGGGCAGGGGGGCGCAGTAGAATGGGGGTCTGATCAACCCCTGAGGATTGCATCCATGAAGAAGTCCGCCAAATGGCTGGCGCGAGGCGCCGCCGTCGTTGCCGCCACCCTGGCTGGCGCGGCCCTGGCGGCGCCGAGCCAGCCCGTGCAGGGCGAGGTGCGTCGCATCGACGCCCCCGCCAGCAAGATCACCCTGAAGCACGGGCCCATTCCCGAGCTCGAGCTGCCGGCCATGACCCTGGTCTATCTGGTGTCCGACACCACCATGATCACCGACCTCAAGCCCGGTGACACCATCCGCTTCAGCGCCGATCGCGTGAACGGTGAGTACACCGTCGTGCGCATCACCCGCTGATCCCCGGCGGCCTGCCGCGGCCGCCCGCCTGACATGACAACGGCCCTGCGCGAGAGCGCAGGGCCGTTGTCGTTGGGACCGGTCGCGGCACCGGCGGGGCACGGCCCCGGCCGGTGCGACGGGGCGCCGTCGCCTACAGCACGTAGCGGGCGAGGTCCTGCTTTTCCGCCACGTCGGCGAGCTTGTCGTTCACATAGGCGGCGTCCACCGTCACCGTCGTGCCGCCACGGCGATCCGCGGCGTACGACAGTTCTTCCAGCAGCCGCTCCATGACCGTGTACAGGCGGCGCGCGCCGATGTTCTCGGTCTTTTCATTGACCGAGAACGCCAGTTCGGCCAGGCGGGCGATGCCTTCGTCGGTGAACTCGAGCGTCACGCCTTCGGTGGCCAGCAGCGCCGTGTACTGCTTGGTGAGCGCCGCATCGGTGCTGGAGAGGATGCGCACGAAATCCGCGACCGACAGGGAATCGAGCTCCACGCGGATCGGGAAACGACCCTGCAGTTCGGGGATCAGGTCCGAGGGCCGCGACAGGTGGAAGGCGCCCGAGGCGATGAACAGGATGTGGTCGGTGCGCACCATGCCGTACTTGGTGTTCACGGTCGTGCCTTCGACCAGCGGCAGCAGGTCGCGCTGCACGCCCTGGCGCGAGACGTCCGACCCGGTGGCTTCCTGGCGCGTCGCGATCTTGTCGATCTCGTCCAGGAAGACGATGCCGTTCTGCTCGACGCTGTGCACGGCCTTCGTGCGCAGTTCTTCTTCGTTCACGCGGCGCGCGGCTTCCTCGTCGATCAGGAGCTTGAAGGCTTCCTTGACCGGCAGCTTGCGGCGCTTTTTCTTGCCCTCGGACAGGCCGGCGAACATGCCGCGGATCTGCTCGGTCATCTCTTCCATGCCGGGGGGCGACATGATCTCCATCGAGGGCGGCTGCTGCGCGATGTCGATCTCGATCTCGGTGTCATCGAGCTGGCCTTCGCGCAGACGCTTGCGAAAGGTCTGGCGCGTGGTGTTGCTCTCGTCGCGCTGCGGCTGGCCGGAAGCGTCGCGGGCGGGCGGCAGCAGCGCGTCCAGGATGCGGTCTTCGGCGGCATCCTCGGCCAGCGCGCGCACCCGGCGCATCTCGCTTTCGCGCATCTGCTTGATGGCGACTTCGGTCAGGTCACGGATGATGGTGTCGACGTCGCGGCCGACATAGCCCACCTCGGTGAACTTGGTGGCTTCGATCTTCACGAACGGGGCGTCGGCGAGTTTGGCCAGGCGACGGGCGATTTCCGTCTTGCCCACGCCGGTCGGTCCGATCATGAGAATGTTCTTGGGCTGGATTTCCTGGCGCATCGGCTCGGCGACCTGCTGCCTGCGCCAGCGGTTGCGCAGCGCGATCGATACGGAACGCTTGGCGCGGTCCTGGCCGACGATGTTCTTGTCGAGTTCGGAGACGATCTCGCTCGGGGTCATGGTGGAGGCGGACACGAGGGGTTCCTAGCGTAAAAATGGGCGGGACGCGGTCCCGCGAGGGGTTGCCGGAGGGCGCCGAAACGACATGGGCGCGGTGGGGTGCGCAACAGGCTTGCGCCTGCGATGCACCGTCCCGCGCCCAAGCCGCACCGACTTATCCGAGCACTTCCAGCGTGATGTTCGAGTTGGTGTAGATGCAGAGCTCGCCTGCAATCTGCAGCGACTTGCGCACGATGTCCTCGGGCGACAGGTCGGTGTTCTCGAGCAGGGCCAGCGCCGCGGACTGCGCGTACACGCCGCCCGAGCCGATGGCGGCCAGGCCCTTTTCGGGTTCCAGCACGTCACCGTTGCCGGTCAGCACCAGCGTGCTTTCCTTGTCGGCCACGATCAGCATGGCCTCCAGCCGGCGCAGCACGCGGTCGGTGCGCCAGTCGCGCGTGAGCTCGACGGCCGAGCGCAGCAGGTGGCCCTGGTGCTTTTCCAGCTTGGCCTCGAAGCGCTCCAGGAGCGTGAAGGCGTCGGCCGTCGCGCCGGCAAAGCCGACGAGCACGGAATCCTTGTACAGGCGGCGCACCTTGCGCGCCGTACCCTTGATGACGATGTTGCCCAGCGTGACCTGGCCATCGCCTGCCAGTGCGACGTGTTCACCGCGCCGCACGCAAACGATGGTGGTCCCGTGAAACTGCTCCATACTGATATCTACTCCGTGGTCAGTCGCCGTACAGCTTCTGGCGCATTTCGCGCCGTTGCTGCGCTTCGAGCGACAGGGTGGCGGTGGGGCGGGCGAGCAGGCGCGGCACGCCGATCGGTTCGCCCGTTTCCTCACACCAGCCGTACTCGCCGCTCTCGATGCGCGACAGGGATTGTTGGACTTTCTTGAGCAGCTTGCGTTCCCGGTCCCGGGTGCGCAGTTCCAGCGCGTGCTCTTCCTCGATGGTCGCACGATCCGCGGGATCGGGCACGAACTGCGTCTCGCGCAGGTGCTCGGTCGTCTGGTCGGCATTCTGCACCAGGCTGCGCTCCAGCTCTTCCAGACGGTTGCGGAAGAACGCGAGCTGCACGTCGTTCATGTAGTCGTCTTCCGACATCGCCAGCAGTTCCTGCTCGCTGATGAGGGTCGGGGCAAGACGTGCGCCTGCGGGAGGTGCGGCGGTCGTGGGTGCCGGGTTGCTTATCATGTAGAACGCTCCGTATCTCGGAAGAGTGAATCAAGTTAAGCCAGGCACTGCTCCAGCCCGAGGGTGAAGACATCCTGAGGAAGCTTGCGGCCGATGAAGACCATCTTGGTCGAGGGCTTTTCGTTGGCGAGCCAGGCTCGACCAGGCTCGGCGCCCATCAACATGTGCACGCCCTGGAACAGCAGGCGGCGCGGCGATCCTTTCACATAAAGAATGCCTTTGTAACGCAAAAGGTCGGGGCCGTACACCTGCACGATCCCGCCCAGGAATTCTTCCAGCCGATCCGGATTGAACGGGCGGCTGGACTTGAAAACAAAGGCTTTGATCGCGTCATCATGCACGTGGTGCTGATGGCCGTGGCTGGGGTGATCGCAGGCCTCGCCGGCGTGATCATGGTGATGGTCGTGCGAATGCGCGTGGCCATGTTCCTGGGCGTCCGGATGCTCGGGCGCGAGGAACTGCGGGTCGATGTCCAGGATGGCGTTCAGGTTGAAGCCATGGATGTCCAGCACGTCCTTGATCGCGACCTTGCCGAAGTCGACCGGGCTGATCTGCGCGCGCGGGTTCATGCGCACCAGGCGCGAGCGCAGTGCCTGCAGCTCGGCGTCCGACACGAGGTCGGCCTTGGACATCAGCAGGCGGTCGGCAAAGCCGACCTGGTTCTGCGCTTCGGGCTGGGTATCCAGCGTCTGCATGCCGTGCTTGGCATCGACGACGGTGATCACGCCGTCCAGCATGTAGCCGGCGGAGATGTCGTCGTCCATGAAGAAGGTCTGGCACACCGGGCCGGGGTTGGCCATGCCGGTGGTCTCGATGATGACGCGATCGAAGTTCAGCTGTCCGGCGGCGCGCTTGCCGCGCAGCTCGCCCAGGATGCGGACCAGGTCGCCGCGCACGGTGCAGCAGATGCAGCCGTTGTTCATCTCGACGATCTGCTCGCCCTGCTCGCGCACGAGCAGGTCGTTGTCGATGCTTTCCGGCCCGAATTCGTTTTCGATGACGGCGATGCGTTGGCCGTGCGGCTCGGACAGGATCCGGTTCAGCAGGGTGGTCTTGCCTGCACCGAGAAAGCCGGTGAGGACGGTGACGGGAATGAGGGTCGGCGTTTTGGCCGGACGGGCAGTGCTCATGAGGGGGTGCTCCTTGCCAACGTCACATTATGGACGATAGCGGGGCGCGATTACAGCACACGGCGTGCCCGGGATACAACAACGGTTGGTGACGGTCCGCTACAGGCGGCGCACAGCCTCATTCGCGCGTTTTGCGTCCGGCGCGCGGGTGGGCCTGGTCGTAGACGGCGGCCAGATGCTGGAAGTCCAGGCGCGTGTAGATCTGCGTGGTGGCGATGCTGGCGTGGCCCAGCATCTCCTGCACGGCGCGCAGGTCCTGGGCGGATTGCAGGACGTGGCTGGCAAAGCTGTGGCGCAGCATGTGGGGATGCACGTGCATGGCCGTGCCGGCCGCGCGCGCCCAGGCGGCGAGCCGCGTCTGCACCGTGCGCGGGCCGATGCGCGCGCCGCGTGCACCGACAAAGAGCGCCGGCTCGTTTGCGCGCGCCAGGCCGGGGCGCACCTCGAGCCACGCCGCAAGCGCGGCACTGGCCTGGGCGCCCACCGGCACGCTGCGGCGCTTGCCGCCTTTGCCCAGGACATGGACTTCGCCGCCCGGCAGGTCCAGCCAGCCCGCGGACGTGTGGCCGGCCGATTCCACGTAGCGGGCGTCCAGTCCGGTCAGCTCGGACAGCCGCAGGCCGCTGGAATAGAGCAGCTCGAACATGGCCCGATCCCCCGCGCTGCGGGCAGCGGCCGTGGAATCCGGCTGGCTTGCCGGCACGTGCTCGAGCAGGGCGGCGGTCTGGTCCACCGACATCGCCTTGGGCAGGCTGCGCGGCGCCTTGGGCGCGCGCAGGCCGTCGGCCGGGTTGGCGGGCAGGGACTGGTTCGTGGCCAGCCAGGCGTAGAAGCTGCGCCAGCAGGACAAGAGGCGCGCCAGGGCGCGCGGGCTCGCGCCACCGGCGTGCCGGCGCGCCAGGGCATGCCGCAGATCCTGCGCGGTCAGGCTCGCCAGGTCACGGCCGTCGGCAAAGGCCGTCAGCACCGCGAGGTCGCGCCCGTAGGCCTGCAGCGTGTGGGTCGAATAGCGCCGGATGCCGCGCAGCTCGGCCAGCCAGGTGGTGGCGAGGGCTGGCAGCGGGATCGACACGGGGCGCGCTGCCTACGCCGGCGTGCGCAGGCGCGACAGCGCGGCACCGGCCACGGCGCCGATGTGCTCCAGGAAGGCCGTGCCCATGTCGCTGGCAAAGCGCGCCGGGTCGGCCGAGCCCAGCACCAGCAGCCCGAACACCGTGCCATCGGGCGCGCGCACCGGGATGCGTGCGGCCGAGGCCGGGGTCTGCGCAAGCCAGGCGCAGGCGGCATGGCTCGTGTCCGTGCCGCAGGTGGGCGCCTTCTGCGTGCTGGCTTCGTCACGCACGTTCAGGGCCATCGGCGCCTGCCACGGGGCGCTGCCCTGGCCACAGTCCCACAGCCGCAGGGCCACGCCGTCCAGGGCGAAGACATCGCGCAGCCCGTCGGTGACCCGCGCGGGCAGGGCCTGCGCGTCGGTTTCGGCAAGCAGCGGCAGGGTCCAGTCGCGCACCCCGTCGATGATGCGCTGGTTGTCGGTGGCATGCTCGGTGAGGTCGGTGAGCCGCGTTTCCAGGCCGCGCTGGCGCTCGCGCAGCGACAGGACCTGCCGCTCGCCGAGCGAGATCGCGCGGTCGCCGTGCGGGTGGGGCACCTGCATGCCGACGAACACATCGGCGTGCGTAGCGAAGAATTCGGGATGCTCGCGCAGGTAGTCGGCCACTTCCGTGGCGATGAGCGGGGTCGGTACTGTGGACATGGCGGCTCAGTCAGGCAGGCGGGTGGCATCGAGCGCATCGGGGGAGATGCTGCCCTCGAAGACGATGGCGGTGGGTCCGGTCATGCGCAAGGCTGCGCCGTCCCAGGCGATGTTCAGCACGCCGCCGCGGGTGTCCACCCGCACCGGGGAATCGAGCAGGCCACGGCGAATGCCTGCCGCCACCGCGGCGCAGGCGCCGGTGCCGCAGGCCAGCGTCTCGCCGGCGCCGCGCTCGTAGACGCGCAGGCGGATGTGCTGGCGATCGACGATCTGCATGAAGCCGGCGTTGACGCGATTGGCAAAGCGCGGGTCGCCTTCGACGGCGGGCCCCACGGTGGCCACGGGTGCTGCGTCGACGTCATCGACGACCTGCACGGCATGCGGATTGGAGATCGCCACCAGGGACACCAGGCTGGGGGGCGTGGTCTCGAGCGGCCACAGCGTGTCCTGCCCCACCGTCTGGGGGCGCAGGCCGGTGGTGTCGAAGGGCAGGGCGGCGGGGTCGAAGCGCGTCGAGCCCATGTCGACCGTCACGCTGTGATCGTCGTGCTCGGCGAGCACGATGACGCCGGTGGCGATCTGCGCGCGCAGCGGATTGGCGGTGGACAGCCCGCGGTGGTGGACGAAGCGCACGAAGCAGCGCGCGCCGTTGCCGCAGTGCTCGACCTCGCCACCATCGGCGTTGAAGATGCGATAGCGGAAATCGGCGTCGGGCCGCGTGGCGGGCTCGACCAGCAACACCTGGTCGGCGCCCACGCCGAACTGGCGATGGGCAAGGGCACGCACGCGCCGGGGCGTGAGCTCGATGGCTTGCGACACGCCGTCGAGCATGACGAAATCATTGCCCGCGCCGTGCATCTTGGTGAAATTCCAGGTCATCCGGCATTATCGCATCGCCGGGCGGGCCTGGTCAGTCGTAAACGTCGGCCACGCCGGGCGGGCGCGTCTTGAAGCGCTTGTGCACCCAGTAGTACTGGCTGGGACAGGCGAGGATCCAGTCCTCGATCAGGCGGTTGAGCCGGGCCGTCGCGTCCTCGAGCGTGTCCTCGCCCGGGAAGTCCGGCAGCGGCGGCAGTATCTCGGTGTGGTAGCGCCCCGTGGCCGGATCCCAGTAGGTCAGGATCGGCAGCATCTGCGCGTTCCAGTTGCGCGCGATCTGGGCGGGCGCGGTGAGCGTGGCGGTGGGCACGCCGAAGAACGGCACGAACACCGAATCCCGTTCGCCGAAATCCATGTCCGGCAGGTAGTACACCGGCAGCCGGTTCTTCAGGTGGCGCAACAGGGCGCGCAGCCCTTCGCGGCGGCTGATGAGGTGGATCTCGTTGAAGCGGCCCCGGCCCTGGCGAAACAGGTCGTCGAACCCGGGATCGCTCTGCACCTGGTACATCGAGGCGGCCGTCATGTCCAGGGACAGGCGCGATGCCCCGGCATCCAGCCCGATGAAGTGCGGCGCCAGCATGATCACCGGCCCGCGCGCCACGGCATCCTGCAGATGCTGCAGCCCGGACAGGCTGACGAGGTCGCGCACCTGCCCGGCGTCGCCGTACCAGAGCACGCTGCGATCCACGATCGACTGCGCCAGCGCGCGGAAGTGATCGCGGGCCAGGCGGTGGCGGTCGGCTACCGACAGGTCGGGGAAGGTCAGCGCCAGGTTGCGCAGCACCACCTGGCGGCGGCGGCGCACGAAGAGCCAGGCCGCCTGGCCCAGGATCTTGCCCACGCCGGCACGCGTGCCCGGGCTGCGGCGTGCGAGCCACACGAACGCGCGCGACACCCAGCCGGCACCGCCCGGCGGATGGCCTTCGACCTGCCCGACGGCGGGCCGCCTGGGATGGCTTGGCAGGGGAGGGCTTGCGGCGGAGGACTCGGCGTCGGGCGGGGGGACAGCGTTCATGGCTTCTTGTACCGGTTGTAGCTCCAGAGATATTGCTCGGGGCGAATGCGAATCAGGTCTTCCATGGCCGTGTTGATCCAGGCGGCTTGCGCCGCGGGCGTCTCGGGCACGGGCCCGGGGATGGCGCGCAGGTGCAGGCGCCAGCCGCGGCCCTGGGGCAGGCGCTCGCAGGCCGCGCCGATCACGGTGGCGCCGGTCTGCGCGGCCAGGCGGGCGGGCAGCGTCATGGTGTAGGCCTCGCGGCCGAAGAAGGGCGCCCAGGCGCCTTCGCCCGTGCCGGGCACCTGGTCGGGCAGCATGCCGACCTGGCCGCCGTCGCGCAGCGCACGCAGCAACTGGCGCACCCCGCCCATGGTCGTGGGCGCGGTGCGCACGCCCGAGCGGGCGCGGGCCGCTTCCACGAGCGGCACCAGCGCGGCCTGCCGGGGCGGGCGAAACAGCACGGTGATCGGGCCGCGCCGCGCGCCATAGCGCGCGGACATCTCGAAGCCGCCCAGGTGCGGGGTCAGGTACAGCACGGGCTTGCCGGCGGCCAGGGCCGCATCGAGCACGGCGATGTCATCGCACACGACGCGCGCCAGCGCATCGTCCGTGCGGAACCAGACCCAGGCCAGCTCGAGCATCGAGGCGCCGGTCTGCGCGGCGGCCTCGCGGGCGAAGGCGGGCTGCGGATGGCCGGCCTGGGCCGCGTGCGCCTGCAGCCGGCGCCGATAGCGCCCGGGCATGGCGTATGTCAGGCGACCCAGGCCGCGGCCGATGGCGTGCAGGCTGCGCAAGGGCAGCCGGGCCAGGAGGCGGAACAGAAAAACGAGCATGAAGCCTGACGCAAGGGGCATGAAGCGAAGGTGGGATTTTGGCCTAAAATGAAGGCGGCCGCCGAGTTAACGACAACTTGCGGGGCGGCCACGGCGACGATCTCGCCGGAGATTTCCGCTAAAGCGTCGCTGCCAGGCTCGAGTCCGGAACCGCATCGATTCCCGGATGAGGCGTGCAACGCGCTTATCCACTTCTTTGCAAAGGACCAACGCGTGGCCATCAACAACGATTTCCTCTTCACCTCGGAATCCGTCTCTGAAGGGCACCCCGACAAGGTGGCCGATCAGATCTCCGATTCGATCCTCGATGCGATCTTCACCCAGGATCCGAACGCGCGCGTCGCGGCGGAAACCCTGTGCAACACCGGCCTGGTCGTGCTGGCCGGTGAGATCACCACCACCGCCAACGTCGACTACATCAAGGTCGCGCGCGACACCATCCAGCGCATCGGCTACGACAACACCGACTACGGCATCGACTACAAGGGTTGCGCGGTGCTCGTCGCCTACGACAAGCAATCGCCCGACATCGCCCAGGGTGTGGACCGCACCTCGGACGACTACCTGAACCAGGGCGCCGGCGACCAGGGCCTGATGTTCGGCTATGCGTGCGACGAGACCCCGGACCTGATGCCCGCGCCGATCTGGTACGCGCACCGCCTGGTGCAGCGCCAGAGCGAACTGCGCCGCGACGGCCGCCTGCCGTGGCTGCGCCCCGACGCCAAGTCCCAGGTCACGTTCCGCTACGTCGATGGCAAGCCCGTCGAAGTCGACACCGTCGTGCTGTCGACGCAGCATCACCCCGAAATCAGCCTGGAAGAGATCCGTGAAGCGGTGATCGAAGAGATCATCAAGAAGAGCTTCCCGGATGGCCTGCTGACCGCCAAGACGCGCTACATGGTCAACCCGACCGGGCGCTTCGTGATCGGTGGCCCGCAGGGCGACGCGGGCCTCACGGGCCGCAAGATCATCGTCGACACCTACGGCGGCGCATGCCCCCACGGCGGTGGCGCGTTCTCCGGCAAGGACCCGTCCAAGGTCGACCGCTCGGCAGCCTATGCCGCGCGCTACGTGGCCAAGAACGTGGTGGCCGCGGGCCTTGCGCGCAGCTGCCAAGTGCAGGTGAGCTACGCCATCGGCGTGGCCGAGCCCATCAACATCACGGTCTACACGGAAGGCACGGGCGTGATCCCGGACGACCAGATCGCGCTGCTGGTGCGCGAGCACTTCGACCTGCGTCCCAAGGGCATCATCACGATGCTCGACCTGCTGCGCCCGATCTACACCAAGACCGCGGCCTACGGCCACTTCGGCCGCTCCGAGCCCGAGTTCACGTGGGAAGCCACGGATCGCGTCGACGCGCTCAGGAAATCCGCCGGCGTCTGATCGACGTCAGCCGGATGTGAACAGCGGCCCTTCGGGGCCGCTGTCGTTTGCGTGGGCAGTCTTGTGCATCCGCCGTCTCGTGCATCGGTGCGCAGGGCAGGATCGGGGCCGGCGGCGCGCGATGCGCGGCCGGCCCCGTGTCCGTTGGCGCGATTAGCGCACGGTATCGCCCAGCACGATGCCTTCACGACGCGGGTCGGCGCCACCCTGCAGGCGGGGCAGACCATCGACGTAGCGGCGCACGATCGTGCCGATGCCGCTGGACTGCGCGTTCACCGACACCGTGTGGCCCAGGGCCTTCAGGCCTTGCACCAGCGGGTCGTTGGCGCCGCCGTCGCGGGCGTCGATGTTGGGATGCTCGCCACCGACCGAGGTCGTGGGCGAGTTGGATGCGCCAAAGTCCACCAGGGACGTGGCCTGCTGCGCGTCCAGCCCCCAGTCCACCACACCCACGATGGTCTTGACCACGTACTGGATGATGGTGCCGCCGCCGGGCGAGCCGGTGGCCATCAGGAACTCGCCGCGCGAGCCGTCGGGCCCGGAGCGGAACACCAGCGTGGGCGCCATCGAGCTGCGCGGACGCTTGCCGGGTGCGACGCGGTTGGCCATGGGCGTGCCGTTCGCATCGGTGGGCTGCGCCGAGAAGTCGGTGAGCTGGTTGTTCAGGATGAAGCCCTGGGTCACATGGTACGAGCCCATGCTGCCTTCCACCGTGGTGGTCAGCGCCACGGCGTTGCCCTGACGATCGACGATGCTCACGTGCGTCGTGCCGTTCTCCGGCGTGCGGTCCACGCCCAGCGGCACGGCGCCCAGGTCGCCCGCCTGCGCGGTGCCCATGCTGCGGCCCGTGTCGATCAGTGCGGCACGGCTGGCCAAGTAGGGACGATTGAGCAGGGTCTGCCAGTTGCCGCCCGGCAGCGGGACGAAGTCCGTGTCCGCGATGTACTTGTCGCGATCGGCGTAGGCCAGGCGCTCGGCCTCGCTCACCAGGTGCACGCCCAGCACCGAGGGCTTGCCGCCTTCGCCGTCGATGGCGGTGGGGCCGTACTGGCCCAGCGGGAAGTTCTCGAGGATGCCCAGGGCCGAGGCGACGGCGATGCCACCGGACGAGGGCGGGGGCATGCCGCACACCCAGTAGTTGCGATAGGTGGTGCAGACGGCTTCGCGCTTCTTGGCCTGGTAGTTCTGCAGATCGGCGAGGGTGGTCAGGCCCGGCGTCATCGGCGAGCCATCGGCGGTCTGGCTCATGCCGATCTTGGCGACGATGCCTTGCGCGATCTCACCGGTGTAGAACGCGTCGGCGCCGCCACTGGCCAGGCGTTGCAGGACCTGGGCGTAATCCGGGTTGAGAAAGCGCGAGCCCAGCGCGCGCGGCGTGCCGTCGGCATTCAGGTAGAGCGCGGCGGCATCGGGGTCGCGGCGCAGGCTGGCCGCGTTGCCGGCGATGGCGTCGGCCATGCGGCCGCTGATCGGAAAGCCGTCGCGCGCGAGCGTGATGCCCGCATCGAAGAGACCGTTCCAGGGCAGTTCGCCGTGCTCGCGGTGCGCCAGTTCCAGCATGCGCACGACACCGGGCGTGCCGATCGAGCGGCCGCTCGCACGGGCGCTGGGGATCGGGGCCACGCGATTGTCGGCGCTGATCCAGCGCAGGTAGTCGGCCGTGGCGCGGGCGGGCGCCGTCTCGCGGCCATCGTAGGCCACGACGGCGCGGGTGGCCGCGTCGTAGTGCAGCATGAAGGCGCCGCCACCCAGGCCGCTGGACTGGGGCTCGACGAGGCCGAGCACGGCCTGCACCGCCACGGCCGCGTCGACCGCGCTGCCACCGGCCTTGAGCACATCGCAGCCCGCGCGCGTGGCGAGCGGGTTGGCCGCGACCACCATGTAGCTGCGCGATTCCACCGCGGTCTTGCCCAGCCGATAGCCCGATGCGGGTTCGGGGGCGGCCGGGTCGCCCGGCAGGCCGGAGCCCACCACGACGTTGGCGCCATTGCTGACGACTTCGCAGGCGTCCGCTTGCGGGTCGGGGCGCACGTGATGATCGTCGCCGCCGCAGGCGGTGGCGAACAGGGCGGCCGCAGGGGCGGCCAGTAACCAGGCTGGGCGCACAGGCATGTTGAGATCTCCCAGGCCGTCAGCGACGGCGTTGCAACTTGTGATGGAGATCGAAGTATGCCGCGTTAATAACCTGTGGCGATATGCCTATCCGCGTTGTGCGTCGCGCAATGACGCGCGCCGCGTCAGTCGCGCAAGGCCTGGCGCGCCGCCTCTTCGGGCGTCAGCCCCTCATAGAACTGGTCGGTGAACCACTCGGCGTTTTCCTCGATGTGTTCCTGCGCGTCCTCGCGGCTGGCGCCGGCGGCCACCAGGTGCGATTCGACCTCGGTACACCAGTCGATCAGGGCCTGGGTTTCTTCATCAAGCGGTTCGGGTTTCTTGGCCATGGCGTGCTCAATAGTGCGGGGGAAGCTGGTCGCGCAGGCTCGTCTGGCCTGTCGGTCCGATGTCGGATACCTGGTCGCGCAGCCCGGACAGGTCGCGCGCCATCTGCTCGATCTGGCGTTGCTGGCGAAAGATCGTCTGGTTCAACTGATCCAGCAGGTCCTCGGCGTAGCTTGCCTTGATTTCGAGTTCGGTGATGCGGCGTTCGAGGTCGTCGGGAGTCATGGATGAGGCGCGATGGGGCAGGTCCTGCGGCGCCTGCAGTGTAGACGGCTTTGGGTGACAGGCGCATGGCCGTCGCGGCGGCTCCCGCCGCGTTCTACATGACCTGGAGTGATAAAGAACGATCCAAACCTTCGTTCCCTCGCCAGTCACAGACCGGCAACATCACGTTTCACACATCCACGCATTACAGGAGTCCGGCAGTGAGCCTGTCCAACACCCTTCGCATGGCCGCCCTGGCCGCGGCCCTCGGCCTGACCTCGCTGGCCGCGGTCGCGCCGGCGCACGCTGCCCAGTCCCAGACGCTCCTGAACGTCTCCTATGACCCGACGCGCGAGCTGTATCGCGAGATCGACGAAGCCTTCATCAAGAAGTACGAGCAGGACGCGGGCAACAAGCTCACCATCCGCCAGTCGCACGGCGGCTCGGGCCGCCAGGCGCGCGCCGTGATCGACGGCCTGGACGCCGACGTGGTGACGCTGGCGCTGGCCTATGACATCGACGCCATTGCCGATCGGGACATCCTGCCCCAGGACTGGCAAAAGCGCCTGCCGCAGAACAGCTCGCCCTACACCTCGACCATTGTGTTCCTGGTGCGCAAGGACAACCCCAAGGGCCTGAAGGACTGGGACGACCTGGTCAAGCCGGGCGTCTCCATCATCACCCCCAACCCCAAGACCTCGGGCGGCGCGCGTTGGAACTACCTGGCTGCGTGGGCCTATGCCGACAAGAAGTTCGGGGGTGACGAGGCCAAGACCCGCGAGTTCGTCGGCCAGCTGCTGCGCAACGTCGCCGTGCTGGACACCGGCGCGCGCGGCTCGACGACGACCTTCGTCGAACGCGGCCAGGGCGATGTGCTGCTCGCCTGGGAAAACGAGGCCTTCCTCGCCATCAAGGAACTGGGTCCGGACAAGTTCGACATCGTCGTGCCGTCCCTGAGCATCCTGGCCGAGCCGCCGGTGGCCGTGGTCGACAAGGTCGTGGAGCGCAAGGGCACGCGCGCTGCCGCCCAGGCCTATCTCGAGTACCTGTACACCCCCGAGGCCCAGGAAATCATCGCGCAGAACTACTACCGCCCGACCGACGCCACCGTGGCCGCCAAGTACGCCGACCAGTTCCCCAAGGTCGAGCTCGTGACGATCGATGACGCCTTTGGCGGCTGGCGCAAGGCGCAGCAGACGCACTTTGCCGATGGCGGCACGTTCGACCAGGTCTACACCCCGGGTCGCAAATGAGCGCTGTCGTCTCGACGCCCACCTTGCCGCAGTCGCCGCCGCCGCCCGCGCGGCGGCGCGCCGGGCAGCGCGCAGGCGTGCTGCCCGGCTTCGGTCTGTCCATGGGCTTCACGCTGCTGTACCTGAGCCTGCTCGTGCTGATTCCGCTCGCCACGCTGCCCATCAAGAGCGCCGAGCTCGGCTGGGCGGGCTTCTGGTCGGTCGTGACCGAGCCGCGCGTGGTCGCCTCCTACAAGCTCACCTTCGGCGCCTCGCTCCTGGCCGCGGTGGTCAATCTGTTCTTCGGCCTGGTCGTCGCGTGGTGCCTGGTGCGCTACCGCTTTCCGGGCAAGCGCCTGGTCGATGCACTGGTCGATCTGCCCTTTGCGCTGCCCACCGCCGTGGCCGGCATCGCCCTGACCGCCCTGTACGCCAACAACGGCTGGCTCGGCGAGCCGCTGGAACGCTGGTTCGGCTGGAAGATCGCCTACACCCCGGTCGGTATCGTCATCGCGCTCATCTTCATCGGTCTGCCCTTCGTCGTGCGCACCGTGCAACCGGTGCTCGAAGACGTCGAGCGCGAGATCGAGGAGGCCGCGGCCAGCCTGGGCGCCAGCCGCTGGCAGGCGTTCCTGCGCGTGCTGCTGCCCACGCTCCTGCCCGCGCTGCTCACCGGTTTTGCGCTGGCCTTCGCCCGCGCGCTGGGCGAGTACGGATCGGTCGTCTTCATCGCCGGCAACATGCCGATGGTCTCCGAGATCACGCCCTTGCTCATCATCTCCAAGCTCGAACAGTTCGACTATGCCGGCGCGGCGGCCATCGCCACCGTGATGCTGGTCTTCTCCTTCCTGTTGCTGCTGCTCATCAACGCCCTGCAGTTCTGGCAGGCCCGCCGCGGCGCCGGGAGGCAGCCATGAAGCCGACCCAGCCTGGCCGTGGCACGCACGCCCTGCGGCAGGGGAGCCCGGCATGAGCACGGCCTCGCGCGCGCCCCTGTCCAAAGTCCTCGAAGAACCCGCGTGGGTGCGGCGTGCGCTGCTCACCGTGGCGTTCATCTTCCTGGGCTTCTTCCTCTTCCTGCCCTTGCTCGTGGTCTTCATCGAAGCCTTCAAGCGCGGCTGGGATGTCTATCTGCAGGCGATCATCGATCCCGATGCGCTCTCGGCGATCCGCCTGACCCTGATCGTGGCCGCGATCAGCCTGCCGATCAACCTGCTGGTCGGGGTGGCGGCGGCGTGGGCCATCACGCGCTTCACGTTCCGCGGCAAGCAGGCCCTCATCACGCTGATCGACATGCCGTTCTCGGTGTCGCCCGTGGTGGCCGGCCTGGTCTTCATCCTGCTCTTCGGCTCGCAAGGCTGGTTCGGCCCCTGGCTGCAGGACAACGATCTGCGCATCGTCTACGCGGTGCCGGGCGTCATCCTCGCCACGCTCTTCGTCACCTTCCCCTTCATCGCCCGCGAGCTCATTCCGCTCATGCAGGCGCAGGGGCAGGATGAGGAACTGGCGGCGCTGACCCTGGGCGCAAGCGGCTGGCAGCTGTTCCGCCGCGTGACGCTGCCCAACATCAAATGGGGCCTGCTGTATGGCGCCATCCTCGCCAACGCCCGGGCGATGGGCGAGTTCGGCGCGGTGTCCGTGGTCTCCGGCCAGGTGCGGGGCCTGACCAACACCATGACCCTGCACGTGGAGATTCTCTACAATGAATACATGTTCGCCGCGTCCTTTGCCGTCGCATCGCTTCTGGCGCTGCTGGCCCTGTTGACGCTGGGCGTGAAGTCGTGGGTGGAGTGGCGCCATGCCCGCCTGATGTCGGGTGCGCGCAGTGCGCCCGATGAGGATGTCGTTCCCGTCGCCCCCAACCTGCCCGCCGCCGCGGCCCCCTGATCGTCGAGCACGCCCGTGCGCGGGCGTGCCTAAGGAATTCTCATGAGTATCGAAGTCTCCGGCCTGTCCAAGCAGTTCGGAAGTTTCAAGGCACTGGACAACATCTCGCTGCACATCGAGACGGGCGAGCTCGTGGCGCTGCTGGGCCCGTCGGGCTGCGGCAAGACCACGCTGCTGCGCATCATCGCCGGGCTGGAAACCCCCGACGCCGGGCGCGTCTGGTTCGCCGGGGAAGACGCCACCGACGTCAACGTGCGCGAACGCCAGGTCGGGTTCGTGTTCCAGCACTACGCGCTGTTTCGCCACATGACGATCTTCGAGAACGTCGCGTTCGGCCTGCGCGTGAAGCCGCGTTCGCAGCGCCCGTCCGAGGCCGCCATCCGCGCCAAGGTCACGGACCTGCTCAAGCTCGTGCAGCTGGACTGGCTGGCCGATCGCTATCCGGCGCAGCTGTCGGGGGGCCAGCGCCAGCGCATCGCCCTTGCGCGCGCCCTGGCCGTCGAGCCCAAGGTGCTGCTGCTGGACGAACCTTTCGGCGCCCTGGATGCCAAGGTGCGCAAGGAACTGCGCCGCTGGCTGCGTCGCCTGCATGATGAATTGCACGTGGCCAGCGTCTTCGTGACGCACGACCAGGAAGAAGCCCTGGAAGTGTCCGACCGGGTGGTGTTGATGAATGCCGGGCGCATCGAGCAGGTCGGCACGCCGCGCGAAGTCTGGGAAAGCCCGGCGTCGCCCTTCGTGTACGGCTTTCTGGGCGGGGTCAACCAGTTCCGTGGCGAGGCGAGCGATGGCTTCCTGCGCCTGGATGGCATCGAGCTTGCCGCGCCCGATCTGGGGGCCGGCGCCACGGCGGCGGTCGCCTACGTGCGTCCGCACGAGCTCGAAGTCACGCCGTGGGAAGCCGGCGCCCAGGGCATCCCGGTGCGCCTGAACCATGCCTGGCTGGCAGGCCCCAGCGCCTATCTGGAGCTGATCCGCGAAGGCGGTGGGGAACTCATCGAGGCCGAGATCCCCGAGATCCAGTTCCGCGAGCTGGGCCTGAAGGAAGGCGACATGCTGCTCGCGCGCGCCCGCCGCGGTCGCGTGTTCGCCGCCAGCGCGGTGTGACGAGACCCGCCCGGGGCCGCCCGGCCCCGGTGCCGGGCGCACGGGCCGCGCGTCCCGGCGGTCCATCGGCCCCGGTGGTATGCTGCGCCGCATGACCCCGCCTGACGACCGTGCCCCGGACACCCCCGCGGCAGTGTTCCGCAATACCGATTCCCCCTGCGTTGCCGTGTGCTCCACGCTGTTCGACGATGTGTGCCGCGGTTGTGGGCGCACCGCCATGGAAGTCGCCAACTGGGTCGTCATGACCCCGGAAGAAAAGACCGTCGTGTGGCACCGCATCACGGCTCAAGGCTACCCCCGCCGCAAGGGCTGAGGAACGCGCACCGATAACGCGTGGGTATCGCTGGCGCGCCAAGCGGTATTGGACGCTGTCGCGTCGCCCTGGAATCCTGTGATGCCCGATTCCAGACGACGCGAGCGCACATGCCGACTTCCCGACTGTCCCGCCATCGCCGGGCGATCCTGGCCACCGGCGTCCTCGCGGCCCTGGGCCTGCCGCCCGTGCGCGCGGCGGCCGCGTTTCCCGACAGGCCGTTCCGTTTCGTCGTGCCGTTTCCGCCCGGCAGCGGCACCGATACTTCCGCGCGCTACTTCGCCACCCAGCTCACCGAGCTGACCGGCCAGACCGTGGTGGTGGAAAACCGCCCGGGCGCCAATGGCTTCATCGGTGTGCGCGATGCGCTGGCGGCGCCCGCCGATGGCTCGACCGTGTTCATCGGCAGCAATTCCACGCTGGCCTCCAACGTCGCGCTCTTCAAGACATTGCCGTACGACCCGCAGCGCGACTTCTCGCCCCTGAGCGTGCTCATGCGCGCGCCTGCGCTCATCCTCGTGCCACCGCAGTCGCCGTTGCGGCAACTGACCGATCTGATCGACGCGGCGCGGGCGGCGCCCGGCACGCTGAACTACGCGGCGGGTTCGCCGGGCTATCAGCTCATCGCCGAGCAGTTCAACGAGCTCGCGCGCGTGGACACGGCGCACGTGCCCTTCAAGGGCGCGTCCGAAGCCGTGGTGGCGGTCGCCTCGGGCACGGTGGACTTCGGCGTGGCCGAGGTGACCTCGGCCCTGGAGCTGGTGCGGGCAGGGCGCGTCCGCGCGCTTGCCGTGGCGGCCGAGCAGCCCAGCGCCGCGCTGCCCGACGTGCCGCCTGCGCCGGCGGCCGGGCTGCCCGGCATGGTCGCGTACCTGTGGGTGGGGGCCATGGCGCCCGCGGCCACCCCGCCCGATCGCGTGCAGGCGCTGGCGGGATGGTTCTCGCGCATCGTGGACATGCCCCAGACGCGGGAATTCTATGCACGCCTGGGCGCGGAAACCATGGCCGCCGGCCCCGAGGCCATGCGCACCTTCCAGGCCGATGACATCGCGTTGTGGCAGCGCATCGTGGCCAGCGCGGGCGTGCCGCGGCAGTGAGCGGCGCGGGTGGCACGCGGGGGGGCGGGCGGCTGCCGGCGGGCACCGACGCTCACCTGCGATCCGCGCGCCAGCCCGCGCCCGCGGCACGCGAGGCGCGAGGCGCGAGGCGCGAACGCTGCGCGCAAGCAGCCCCACTTTTCATCTGCCGCCCGCTCGCTTAGTATGTGCATATACACATAAAAGCGTCATGGAGGAGCCCCGATGTCCGACAAGGCCATTCTCGTCATTGGTGCAGGCGACGCCACGGGTGGCGCCATCGCGCGGCGCTTTGCGCGCGAAGGCTACATCGCCTGCGTCACGCGCCGGCACGCCGACAAGCTCGAGCCCCTGGTGCGCGATATCGAAGCGGCGGGAGGCCGGGCCCATGGCTTTGGCAGCGACGCCCGCCAGGAGGACGCGATGATCGCGCTCGTCGAGCAGATCGAGCGCGACATCGCGCCCATCGAGGTTGCCGTCTTCAATATCGGCGCCAACGTGCGCTTCAGCATCACCGACACCACCGCCCGGGTCTATACCAAGGTGTGGGAGATGGGGTGCTTCGCGGGGTTCCTGATGGGACGCGAAGCCGCCCGGGTCATGACCCCGCGCGGTCGCGGCACCATCCTGTTCACCGGTGCCACCGCCAGCCTGCGCGGCCGCGACGGCTATGCGGCCTTTGCCGGTGCCAAGCATGCCCTGCGCGCGCTGGCCCAGAGCATGGCCCGCGAGCTTGGTCCCAAGGGCATCCACGTGGCCCATCCCATCGTCGATGGCGCGATCGACACCGAGTTCATCCGCACGCAGTTCCCCGAGCGCTATGCGCTCAAGGCGGACGACGGCATCGTCGACCCCGAGGCCATCGCCGAGGCCTACTGGCAGCTGCACTGCCAGCCGCGCAACGCCTGGACGCATGAACTGGATCTGCGGCCCTGGACGGAAACGTGGTGAAGCCCGTGACCGCCAGCGACCCCCGACCCCTGACGACATCCTCCGAGGAGCCCCACATGACCGCCAGCACCGTGCAGTTTCTGTTCGACTTCGGCAGCCCCAACGCCTACCTCGTGCATCAGGTGATCCCTGCGCTCGAATCGCGCGCAGGCCTGCGGGTGGCCTACGTGCCCATCCTGCTGGGCGGCCTTTTCAAGCTGAGTGGCAACCGCTCGCCCGCCGAAGCCTTTGCGGGCATCCCCAACAAGCTGGACTATGAGCGCCGTGAACGTGAACGCTTCGTGCAGCGTCACCGCATCGAGCGCTTCGCCATGAACCCACATTTCCCGGTCAACACCCTGGCCTTGATGCGGGGCGCCGTGGCCGCGCGCCAACAGGGCGTCTTCGAGCCCTACGTGGATGCGGTGTTCGCGGGCATGTGGGAACGGGGCCTGCCCATGGCCGACCCGGCTGTCATCGGGCAGGTGCTGCGCGAAGCCGGGCTGGATGCCCAGGCACTGATGGAGGCCACGCAGTCGCCGGACGTCAAGAACGAGCTGATGGCCAACACCCAGTCCGCCTTCGAGCGCGGCGCTTTCGGCTCGCCGACTTTCTTCGTGGGCGATGAGATCTACTTCGGCAAGGACAAGCTGGCGGACGTGGAGGCGGCGGCGACGCGCACGGCGCCCTGAACGCGCACGCCTACAGGGCGAAGAGGCTGCCCCAGCGCGCGGCCAGCGGAGCTGGATCGACCTCTGCCAGTCTCAAGGATTGCCAGACGACCGTGGACACGCTGTCGAAGACGGGCACGCCGTGGCGCGCTTCCAGTTCGAGCGCAAGATGCGCTGCCCGCACGTTGGTACACAGGATGGTCAGCGCCTGTGGACGTTGCTGTGCGGGGACGTCCATCACGCGTTGGGCCATCGCCCGCACCTGGTCTTCCGTGACGGCGCCAAAGGCAAAGTTCTCCTGGATGCCGAGGTGGGCCTCGACGCAGGTCACCCCGGCGGCGGCGTAGTTGGCGACGATCGCGGCCTGGACGTCGTCACGATACGGGGTCAGCAGCCCGAGTCGCGTGGTTCCGCTCAGGCGCAAGGCTTCATTGAGTGCCAGCACCGAGGTGCTGGCGAGCGCACCCGTCTGGGCCCGGATCCGTTCGCACAGGCGCTCGTCGGTATCGAAGCCGAGCCAGGAGGCCGAGGTGCCGCTCCAGCCGATGACCTGGCAGTGGGCATCGGCCAGCAGCCCGGCAGCCGCGAGGATGCCGGCAGGATCGAACTGCCCCAGTGCCGTGGGTGACAGCGCGATCTCGCGCACCTGAAAGCGGCTGAAATGGGCGCTTGCGCCCGGCACATCGGACACCATCGCGCTGGTGACGGGTTCCAGGGTGGTGTTGGAGGAGGGCGTCAGCATGCCCAGGCGCAGTCGCGTCATCGTGGATTCGCTCGGCAATACAATCGGAAGGCGGTCATGGCATCAAACACGCATCGAACATGAGCGGCACGCGATGCGCCGCGCCTTGTGTTCAATGCTTGTGTTGTTTGTATACAATATCATGAGGGGTGCCGGCTGACCAGCCGAGCGCCCGTCCCGAGACCCCGCCGCTTCGTCCTCCATGCCCCTCACCACCAAGTCTTCTGCCGCCGCCCGATCCTCGCCCCCCCGACGCGACGATATCCACGAAAGCATCTATCGGGCCATTTCCGAGCATCGCCTGCGTCCCGGTACCAAGCTGCCCGAAGAGCGGCTGGCCGAGCTCTTTGACGTCAGCCGCACCCAGGTTCGCGGTGCGCTGCAGCGACTGGCCATCGAGCAGCTGGTGACGCTGGTGCCGAATCGCGGCGCGTTCGTGGCCACGCCCACCGCGGATGAAGCCCGTGACGTGCTGGCCGTGCGGCGCACCCTCGAGCCGTCGGTCGTGCGTCGCCTCATCGAGCGGCTGCAGGCGGGCGCGGCGCCCGACGCCATCACGCGCCTGCGCAAGGTGGTCACGCAGGAGCGTCGTGCGCGCGCCCAGGGCGATCGGCCCGGCGCCATCCGGCTGTCGGGGGAATTCCATGTGCTGCTGGCGGAGCTCACGGGCAGCAGCATCCTCGCGCGCATGATGCGCGAACTCACGCCGCTGACCTGCCTTGCCATCCTCACGTTCGATGCGCCGCTCGCGTCCGCGTGTCCGAATGACGATCATGCGGCGCTCGTGGCGGCGCTCGAAGCCGGCGACGCCGAGCGTGCCGTGACGCTGATGGATCATCACCTGCACCACATCGAAAGCGCGTTGCGCCTGGATCGCGAGGCACAGATCGAGGTGGACCTGGCCGAGGTGCTGCTGGGCTGATGCTGCATGTCAGGGACGACGCCGTGCGTCCCATGCATCATTTCGCGACGCGCTGCGCCGTCCTGGTGCGTGCAGGATGCCAACGGATTGTCGACGATCATGAAGTGCGCAAAGGATTCACCCTGGCGCCAAGGGCGTCATCAAGTGTCGACAAAATAATCACGACTTGGATACAAAACTGGCATGGATGCTGCATGAACGGTTCAGGCGCCGCGACCCTCGCGGTGATCCTCCACCGTCCCGAGGTCCGTCATGCTTCGTTCCCTCCTGCAGTTGTCCGTGGCGATTGCCGCTGTGCTTCCGCTGACCGCCGTCGCCGCCGACGAATCCATCAAGCTGGGCTACGCCAAGTGCGCGCACTGCACGCCGCTCAGCCTCACGCCAGAGCATGCCGAAGGCGTCGCCCTGGAAGCCATCTCCTTCAACACGGGCAACGACGCCATGACGGCGCTGCTGTCCAAGAGCGTGGACGTCGCCCAGCTCACCTACCTGCATTACGCCACCGCGCTGGACAAGGGCTTCGATCTGGTCGCGATCTCTGGCCAGATCAATGGCGGGTCGCAGATCCTGGTGGGCAACCAGCTGCCGATCCAGGAGAACGACTGGGACAGCCTGAAGGCCGTGATCGCCGACTACAAGGCGCAAGGCAAGCCGTTCCGCGTGGCCGCATCGCGCGGCAACGCCCAGGACATCCACATGCGCGGTGCCTTTGCCAAGCAGGGCATCGACGTCAACAAGGATGTGCAGTTCATCAACATCCCCAATCCGTCCGATCACGTCCAGGCCCTGCGCCGTGGCGAGGTGGAGCTGATCACGTCGGTCGATCCGTTCGCCACGCAGATCCGCCAGGTCGGGGCGGCGAAGTTCTTCACCTTTCCGTATGACCAGCCCGCCGGCAAGCTGACCAATCTCATCATCACCCGCTCGGACGTCATCAAGGCCAAGCCGCAGGCGGTCGAGCAGACCGTGCGCGCCATCATCGCCGTCAACGACAAGATGGCGGCGGACAAGCCGCTGTTCGTGCAGACCATCCACAAGATCACCGGCCTTGACGAGGCGATCGCGGCGGACGCCGTCGAGAACCTGTATCCCGACTATCACATGCACCGCGAATCGGCCGTGGCCATCGGCCAGATGATGCGCGACCTGAAGTACATCAATTCGGACGTGAGCGAGGCGATCGAGAAGAACCTGGACTATCGCTTTCTCGAGGCGGCCACCGGCAAGCCGAAGACCGAACTGGGCTACTGATGACCACGGCCATGCAACCTTCGTTCGCGCGGCGCTGGTACCGGCGCATCGACCGCGGCATCGTCCCGGTCCTGATCCTGGTCGGCTGGGAGATCTTCTCGCGCTCCGGCATCCTGCCCCCGGCCCTGCTGCCAGCGCCATCGCAAGTGTTGGTCGCATGGGGCGATTGGGTCTTCGGCCTGGATGGCAACACGCAGAACTACAGCGGCCAGTGGCTCTTTGACGTGGCCGCCAGCGCGGGTCGGGTATTCGCCGGGTTCGGCATCGCCACCGCGCTGGGCATCGGCCTGGGCATGGCCATCGGCTGGTCGCGCAAGGTGGAAAAGCTCATCGAGCCCACCCTGCAGGTCCTGCGCCCGGTGCCCCCCGTGTCGTGGATCCCGCTGGCCATCATCTGGTTCGGGATCGCCGACAAGCCCGCGATCTTCCTCGTGTTCCTCGGGTCGTTCTTTCCCGTCCTGCTGTCCACCATCCATGGCGTGAAGACCTGCGATCGCAACCTGCTGCGTGCCGGCGCCATGGCAGGCGGCACCCCACGCATGCTGCTCGCGCACATCGTGTTTCCCGCTGCGCTGCCCAGCATCTTCTCGGGCCTGCGCATCGCGATCGGCTCGGCGTGGATGCTCACCGTGACGGCGGAGATGGTGGCGGTCAAGAGCGGCGTGGGCTACGTCCTGTGGGATTCGTACTACTTCCTGCGCTACGACATCGTGATCGCCTCGATGGCTTCGATCGGCCTGCTCGGCTTTCTGAGCGACTTCGCGATCAAGCATCTTGCCGCACGCCTGCTGCGCTGGCAGCGCGGGTCCACGTTCCAGGCCAAGGAAGGTTGAGCATGTCCCTCATCACCATCAACAACGTATCGCGCTGGTTCGACGACGCCAAGCGTGGCAAGCCGGTCGTGGCGCTCGACGATGTGAGCGTCGAGGTCGCCCGCAACGAGTTCCTGTGCCTGCTCGGCCCCAGCGGCTGCGGCAAGTCCACGCTCCTCAACCTCATCGCGGGGTTCGATCATCCCACCCGCGGCACGGTGTCGGTGGGCGGCAACGTCGTGCAGTCGCCTGGCGCCGATCGCGGCGTGGTGTTCCAGCAGGCCAATCTCATGCCCTGGCTGCCGGTCTGGGAGAACGTCGCGTTCCACCTGAAGATGCGCGGGGCGCCGCGCGCCGAGCGGCGCGAGCGAGCCCAGCGCTTCATCGACATGGTGGGCCTGGTGGGCTTCGAGAACCACTTCCCCAGCGAGCTGTCGGGCGGCATGAACCAGCGGGTGGGGATCGCGCGGGCGCTGCTCATGAACCCGGAGGTGATCCTGATGGACGAGCCTTTCGGTGCCCTGGACGAACAGACCAAGATGGACATGCACGGCGAGCTGATCCGCATCTGGCGCGAGAGCCGCGCCACCATCGTCTTCGTGACGCACGGCATCGACGAGGCGCTTGCGCTGGGAACCCACGTGGCGGTCATGACGGCGCGGCCCGGACGCATCCGCGAACTGCTGCCGATCGACCTGGAGCGTCCGCGCGACTCCACGTCGCCGCGATTCAACGATTACAAGCGCCACATCCTGTCCCTGCTGCGGCCCGAGGCAGCAGGCGGGTTGTCGCAGGCGGCCTGAGATGAGCGCCACCTTCATCACTGGCGCGAGCGGCTTCGTGGGCCTGGCGCTCACCGAACACCTGCTCGGGCAGGGCGACACCGTGATCGGATTCGATCGCAGCGCGGTGCCGGCTGCGGCGCTGGCCCGGTTCGCGGCGCTGCCGGGTCGCTTCGTCGCCGAGCGCGGCGACGTGCAGGACATCGACGCGCTGCAGGCGGCCTGGCGCCGCCATCGCCCTGGCCGCCTCGTGAGCCTGGCCGCCGTCACCGCCGGGCCGGCCCGCGAGGCCGCCGACCCTGCGAGCATCGCCCAGGTCAACGTCGCGGGCGCCTGGTCCGCCATCACCGTGGCCGCTCGCGGCGGTGCGCAGCGCATCGTGCACGTCAGCTCGGGCTCGGTCTACGGCGACCGTGGCCGGCAGGCGGGGCCGCTGGACGAGACGGTCACGCCGCTTGCGCCCGAGGGCCTGTACGGCATCACCAAGCAGGCCGCCGAGGCTGGCGCCCTGCGGCTGGCCGGGCTGCTGGGCGTCGATCTCGTCGTCGCCCGCCTGGGCACGTGTTTCGGGCCCTGGGAGGCCGACACCGGCGTGCGCGACACGCTGAGCGCGCCCCTGCAGATCCTGCGCTGCGCCGAGCAGGGCTTGCCAGCCGTGCTGGCGCGCGACAGCCGGCGCGACTGGCTGTACGTGCGGGATGGCGCGGCCGGTCTGGCCGCGTTGCTGGCCACGCCGGCGCTCCCTGAGCGGATCTATCACGTTGCCGCCGGCTTCACCTGGCCGTTGAGCCAGTGGTGCGAACGAATGCGCCAGGCGTTTCCCGGCTTCACCTGGCACGTGGCCGCGCCCGATGGGCCAGAAGGCCCCGGGTGCGCAGCGTCGCCATCCGGTGCGTCGCCCGCCCCGCAGCATGCCGGGACCCGGGTCACGCCTGTCGACATCGCGCTGCATGCACCGTACGACCGCGCTGCCATGCGCTGGGAGCGCCTGGCGCGCGACACGGGCTTCGTGCCGAGGTTCGACCTGCATGCCGCTGCCACCGATCACCTGGCCTGGCGCGCAGCCCAGGCTGCGCTGCCGTCCTAGGAGACGATCATGCCCTCCCACTCTGTCGTGCCGCTGGCGGCGCGCCGCCTGAACGGCCAGGTCTGCATCGTCACCGGCGCTGCGTCCGGCATCGGCCGCGCGATCGCGCGACGGCTGGCGTCGCACGGCGCCCACGTGGTCGTGGCCGATGTCACGACCGAGGTGATCGAAGGCGGCGAGCCCACCGTCGACCGCATCCGGCGCGACGGCTACGCCGCCAGCTTCCAGCGCACCGATGTCGCCGATGCGGCACAGGTGCAGGCACTGGTGGCCGAGACGGCCGCGCGCCACGGCCGTCTGGACGTGTTCGTCAACAACGCCTGCGTGCGCCACGCCCGCCCGCTGCTGGATCTGGCTGAAGCCGACTGGGCGCGCGTGCTGGACGTCAACCTGGGCGGCGTCTACCGCTGCTGCCAGGCGGCCGTCAGACAGATGCTGGCCCAGGCGCCGTCCGGTGGCAGCGGGCACGATGCCGAGGGCGTGCGCGGCCGCATCGTCAACCTGTCCTCGCAGCACGGCATGATCGCCGCGCCGGGCGACCTCGCCTATGGCGTGAGCAAGGCGGGAGTGGACTACCTGACGCGGCAGGTGGCTGCGGACTATGCCGCGCAGGGCATCGTGTGCAATGCCGTGGCGTCCGGCAAGATCCAGACCGGGGCAGGCGGGCGCGCCATCGATCCGGACGTGCTGGACCGCGCGCATCGACGCACGCCGTGGCCGCGCCTGGGCCGGCCCGATGATGTCGCCCAGGCCGTGCTGTTCCTCGCCAGCGCCGATGCCAGCTTCGTGACCGGCACCACGCTCATGGTCGACGGCGGATGGATGGCGGCCTAGCCCGCACCCGCTGCAACCTCACCCACTCCTATCGCCATGTCCCAACATTCATTCGATCTTGTCGTGCGCCGGGCGCGCGTGGTCACCGCCGCCGATATCGTCACCTGCGATATCGGCATCCGCGCCGGACGCATCCAGGCCCTGGGCGAGGCGTTGCCTGGCGCAGCGCAGGAGATCGATGCCGCCGGCCGCTATGTCACGCCCGGTGGCGTCGATGCCCACTGCCATCTCGACCAGCCCTCGCCACCGCCGGTGCGCATGGCCGACGACTTCGACACCGGCACGCGCTCGGCCGCCTGTGGCGGCACGACGACGGTCATCCCGTTCGCGGCACAGCAAAAGGGCGAATCCCTGCGCGCTGCCGTCGAGGATTACCACGCGCGCGCCAAGGGCAAGGCCCACGTGGACTATGCGTTTCACCTGATCGTGAGCGACCCGACGCCCGAGGTGCTGACGCGCGAGCTGCCCGAGCTCATCGGCGAGGGATACACGTCGTTCAAGATCTACATGACCTACGACGACCTCAAGCTCAATGACGGACAGATCCTGGACGTCCTGGACGTCGCCCGTCAGCACGGCGCGATGGCGATGATCCATGCGGAGAACTCCGATTGCATCGACTGGCTCACGCGCCGGCTCCAGGCGGCCGGGCGCACCGCGCCTCGCTTTCACGCGCATGCCCGGCCCATGCTGGTCGAGCGCGAGGCCACCCATCGGGCGATTGCGCTGTCGCAGCTCGTCGACGTCCCCATCCTGATCGTGCACGTCTCGGGCAAGGATGCCGTCGAGCAGATCCGCTGGGCGCGCGGGCTGGGGCTGCAGATCTTCGCCGAGACCTGCCCGCAGTACCTGTTCCTGACGGCCGAGGACCTGGGCCTGGCGGACGATGGCGAGGACAGCTACCTCGGTGCCAAGTGCGTGTGCAGTCCGCCGCCGCGCGACAAGTCCAATCAGGAGGTGATCTGGCGCGGCCTGGCCGAGGGCCTTTTCACCGTCTTTTCCTCGGACCACGCGCCGTTCCGCTTTGCCGGCGATGACGGCAAGCATCCGGGCGGCAAGCCCGTGGACTTCGCGCACATCCCCAACGGCATTCCCGGCCTGGAGACGCGCATGCCGCTGCTCTGGTCCGAGGGCGTGCTGGCCGGGCGCATCACGCCGCAGAAGTTCGTCGAGCTGACCGCGACCAATCCGGCCAAGGCATTCGGGCTGCATCCGCGCAAGGGCACGATCGCCGTCGGCTCGGATGCCGACCTGGTCATCTGGGACCGGCGCGAGGTGACGCTCACCAACACCATGCTGCATCACGCCGTGGACTACACCCCCTACGAGGGCATGCACCTGTCCGCGTGGCCCGCGCTCACGCTGGCACGCGGTCGCATCGTCTGGGACGCCGCCGGCTTTCATCCCGCGCCTGGCCAAGGCCGGTTCCTGACCTGCGGCCAGCCCACGCTGGCGGCGCGCCCTGTCTGACACCTCTCTGCCTGGACCACGTTCATGCGACTGCTCGTCATCAATCCCAACATTTCCACCAGCGTGTCGGATCTCATCGCCCGCGAGGCCCGCGCCAGCGCGCCGGCGGGTGTCGACATCACCGTGGTCACCGCGGCACTGGGCGTGGCCTACATCGAAACGCGCTTCGAGGCGCTGATCGGCGCCTACGCCACGGCGCAGGCGGCCGCGGAGCACCATGAAGGGCACGATGCCGTGATCGTCGCGGCCTTTGGCGACCCTGGCCTGGCCGGCCTGCGCGAGGTGTTGCCCGTCCCGGTGCTGGGCCTGACCGAGTCCGCGCTGGCCACCGCGTGCCTGCTGGGCCATCGATTCTCGATCGTGGCCATTTCGCAGCGCATCCAGGCCTGGTACCGCGAGGTGGTCGAATCGCACGGCTTGCAGCACCGGCTGGCCAGCATTCGGGCGCTGGACCGTCCGCTCGCCGCGATCGGATCGGTGCAGGAAGACCATGCGCACGCCCTGCGTGCGTTGTGCGATCGGGTCGTGGACGAGGACGGCGCCGAGGTGGTGATCCTGGCCGGGGCGCCCCTGGCCGGCCTGGCCCGCACGCTGCAGGGCAGCCTCCCGGTGCCCGTGGTCGATGGCGTGTCCAGCGCCGTGCAGCATGCGGCCAGTCTCGTCCAGCTCAAGCCTGGCAAAGCCACGCGAGGCAGCTTTGCGCCGCCCCCCGTCAAGCCGAATGCCGGCCTGTCCGATGGCCTCGCGCGCCTGCTGGCACGGACCTAGCCCGCGCGGACGCCCGGACGCCCCATGGTAGGCTTGGCCTCACCATGTCCCATCCTCCATCAGGGACCGGTCCCGTCCGGTCCTGCCATCGTCACCCGCCGCTCGACGCGGCGGCCCGCCCACCGGGCGCCGGGCGCATGCCCGATGCCGCCAGCGCGCTGCTGGCGCAAGGCCGGCGTGCCGGCCGTGCCATCGCTGCCCTGTCGGGCACGGCGCTCGTCGCCCTGGCCATGCCCGCGCAGGCCGAGGCCGGACCCTGCGAGCGCCAGCGCCTGGCCGGTGCGGACTTCGTCGTCTGTACGGTCGATCCGGCCAGGGCCGACCTGCGGCTCTTCTGGCAGGACGATGCGGGCACTGCCTATCGGCGCTTCAGCGCCCTGGCCGATGATGTCGCCCGGGGCGGACAGTCGCTCGTCTTCGCCATGAATGCCGGCATGTACGCCAAGGATTTCTCGCCCATCGGCCTGTACGTGCAGGCGGGCAGGCAGTTGCAGCCCCTGAACACGCGCGTCGTGAACGGCACGCCCGCGCAGGTGCCGAATTTCTACAAGCAGCCCAACGGCGTGTTCTTCCTGGATGACGCAGGCGCGGGCGTGCTGACGTCCGAGGCCTACGCCCAGCGCCGCCCGCGCGCGCGCTTTGCCACGCAGTCCGGGCCGATGCTGGTCATCGACGGCAAGCTGCATCCGGCGTTCATCGAGGGGTCGACCGACCGCACCCGGCGCAACGGCGTGGGGGTATGCGACGACGGCCAGGTGCGCTTCGTCATCAGCGATGCCGGCATCAATTTCCACGACTTCGCGCGCGTGTTCCGCGACGAGTTGCGGTGCCCGAACGCGCTGTTCCTGGATGGCGGGCGCGGGGCAGGGCTGTACGCGCCGGACCTGCAGCGCGACGATCGGTCCTGGCACGGTGGCTATGGGCCGATGGTCGGGGTGGTGGCGGCGCCGTGACGGCCGGCCCGGGGTCGACGCCGGGCGATCCCGGCCCCGGTCCGGACCGCGCCTGGACCGGGGCGCCCGACGCCTGAGCGGTCAGCCTGTCGGCGCCCCGGCCTCTCGGACGGAAGATGCGTCCGTCTTGTCCCGGGCCGCACGCCGCGCCGCAAAATCCACGAACCAGTCCAGGCTTGCCGGGTTGGCCAGGGCATCCCGGTTGACCACCTTGTCGATCGGCTGGCCCAGCAGCAGCTTGCGGATGGGCAGTTCCAGCTTCTTGCCGGACAGGGTGCGCGGCACCGCCGGGATCGCGAAGATGTCGTTGGGCAGGTAGCGTGCCGACAGGTCGGTGCGGATGGCCGTGCGGATGCGCTCGCGCAGGGCGTCGTCCAGGTCATGCCCGTCGCGCAACACGACGAAGAGCGGCAGGTAGGACGGCCGGCCGAGGTATTCCAGATCGACGACCAGGCTGTCCAGCACCTCGGGCAGCGTCTCCACCACGCGGTAGATTTCGCTCGTGCCCATGCGGATGCCCTGGCGATTGATGGTCGTGTCCGAGCGCCCGTAGATGATGGCGCCCCCTCGCGGGGTGATGCGCAGCCAGTCGCCATGGCGCCAGATGCCGGGGTACATCTCGAAGTAGCTGTCGCGATAGCGGCTGCCATCCGTGTCGCCCCACAGGTACAGCGGCATGGACGGAATGGGCTGCACGCAGACCAGTTCCCCGACATCGTCCAGGACGGGCTGGCCGGCGTCGTCGAAGGCGTGCACGGCCGCGCCCAGGCAGCGGCACTGCATCTCGCCCAGGTGAACGGGCCGGGTGATGTCGCCCGCGAGAAAGGCGCCGGCGAAGTCCGTGCCACCCGAGATCGGCGCGATCCACAGGTGCGGGCCGACGTGTTCGTGGATCCAGCGGTACGACTCGGGGGCGAGGGGCGAGCCCGTCGCGCCCACCGCGCGCAGCGCGGACAGGTCGGCGACCTGGGTGGGCTCGACACCGGCCTTCTCGCAACTGGCATAGAACGCCGCCCCCGCGCCAAAGAAGGTCAGGCGCATGTCGCCCGCAAAGCGCCACAGGGCGCCCCAGTCGGGCCAGGCGGGGCTGCCGTCGTACATGCACAGCGTGGCGCCGGCCAGCAGGGCGCCGATCTGCGTGTTCCACATGATCCAGCCGGTGCTCGAGTACCAGTGGAAGCGGTCGCTCGGCTTCACGTCGTTGTGCATGCGGGTCAGCATGCCCATGACGAGCAGGATGCCGCCGTGGCCGTGCACGATGGGCTTGGGCATGCCCGTGGTGCCGGACGAGTAGACGATCCACAGGGGATGGTCGAACGCCAGCCAGTCAGGCGCCTGACGGCCCTGCGCGGCCAGCGCCTCGGTCCAGGGCAGGGCATCGGGGATCGGGGCCGCCTCGTCCAGCACCGTCACGCCGATCACGTGTCGCAGGCTGGGCAGGCCGGCCCTCAGGTCCGCCGCCTGCGCGTGGCGCTCGTGCATCCTGCCGCCGTGGCGATAGCCGTTGCAGGTGATGAGCAGCACGGGTTCGATCTGGCGGAAGCGGTCCAGCACGCTCGCCGCGCCCATGTCGGGCGAGCACACCGACCATACGGCACCGACGCTTGCGCAGCCGAGAAACGCGACGATGCTTTCCGGTACATTCGGCAGGTAGGCGGCCACCCGGTCACCGGGCTGCACGCCCAGCTCGCGCAGCGTGGCGGCAAGGGCACCCACCTCATCCTGCAGCTGCGCCCAGGTCCAGGTCCGCACGGGCCCGGCTTCGCCCCGGTATTCGATCGCATGGCGCCCATCGCCTGCGCCGGCCTCGGCCCAGGCCAGCACGGCGTCGGCCAGGTTCACCTGCGTGCCGGGAAACCAGTCCGCGCCCGGCATGGTCCGCTGCGCCAGCACGGTCGTGGGCGGTGCGGGCGAGCGCACGCCCAGGTAGTCCCACGCGGCCAGCCAGAAGGCTTCGATGTCGGTGGTGGACCAGGTCCACAGCGCGTCGTAGTTGGCGAAGTCCAGGCTGCGCGTGGCGCGCAGCCAGCGGCGAAAGTCGGTCAGGTTGGCCGTCGCGATCTGGTCGGCCGTCGGCGTCCAGACAGCCGGCGGGGGGGCGTGCGGGTCGGGCATCTCGTCTCCAGGGTGGGCGCTTGGCGCCTCGTATGTGGCGCTGCATGGCAGCGCAGGCCTGGGACGATGATAGCCCGGCAGCCGGCCGGTGCACGGCGGGGGCGGGCGGACCCGGCACCCGCGTGAAGGTGGCGCGCGCGTTGCGCCGACCGCGGGTGCGTGGCGCTGCTTCTGCCATGCGCCGCCGCGACCGCCCGCGCCGGTGCTCAGGCCGCCACGCGCGCAGCCGCCTCGTCCAGTCCATAGGCCACGCTGCGCATGCTCAGCGAGCCCCAGGTGATGCCCTGCGTCGGGAACGACGGGGGCTGGCCGTCGGCCACGGCGGCGGCATACAGCAGCGGCAGGTAATGCTCGTCGCTCGGCACGCTCAGGTTGGCCTGGGGATCCAGCGCCGGCCAGTCCGCCAGGGCGGCCGCGTCGCCGCGCACCAGCGCCTGGGCCACCGCCGCGTCGAATTGTTCCGCCCAGGGGTAGGCGTGCGCGTCGTCGCCGCGCCTGGCCGTGCGCAGGTTGTGCACGATGTTGCCAAAGCCGATGATCAGCACGCCTTCGTCGCGCAGCGGCAGCAGGCGATGCGCCAGGGCGAGGTGCTGCTCGGGCGTGCGGCGCACGTCCAGGCTCAGCTGCACCACGGGGATGTCGGCCTGCGGGAACATGTGCACCAGCACCGACCAGCTGCCATGGTCCAGGCCCCATTCGTCCTGGTCCTGCACGACGGGTTCGGGCGCGAGCAGCTCGGCCACGCGCGCGGCCAGCGCCGGACAGCCGGGGGCGGGGTACTGCATCTCGAAGAGGGCGCGCGGAAAGCCGCCGAAATCATGGATGGTGCGCGGGCGCGGCATGGCCGTCACCGCCACGCCGCGGGTTTCCCAGTGTGCGGACACGGCGAGGATGGCGCGCGGGCGCGGCAGTGCCCGGCCCAGATCGCGCCAGGCGCGGCTGAACGGGGTGTCTTCGATGGCGTTCATGGGCGAGCCGTGGGCCATGAACAGGGCGGGCATGCGGGAAGCGGGCAGGGCGGACATGGTGATGCTCCGATGGCGTCAATGCGATACCGTCATCATCGCGCCAAAGCGCCGCGCGCGCAGCCCATGGGGCGGAAAGGGATCCTTTCCGCCGCGGTGAGAATCCCGCGGGCAGGCGCGTGGCGCCGGCCCGCCAGGCGCGCCGCTGCGTTTAGCCCGCGTGGCGCAGTGCGTACGTCCCCGCGCCGTCGATGCCCAGCGTCTTGGCAAGATAGGGCAGGGTGCGCGCCAGCTGGTCGCGCAGGGTGTACGGCGGATTGATGATGAACATGCCGCTGCCATGCAGGCCCACGCCGCTGGCGCTGGGGGCGGCCACGGTCAGCGTGGCGTGCAGCCAGCTCTTGACCTGCAGGCGTTCGAGCTTTTCGGCCAGCAGCTGGGCCTCGCGGCGCTGCACCTGGGGATACCAGACCGCATAGCAGCCCGTGGAAAAGCGCTCCAGGCCTTCGCGCACGGCGATCAGCGCGCGCCGGTAATCGTTCTTGTCCTCGTAGGACGGATCGATCAGGATCACGCCGCGCCGCGGCGGGGGCGGCAGCAGCGCCTTCAGGCCGACGAAGCCGTCGGTGGCGTACAGCATGAACTTGCGCGCGTCGGTGCGGCCGCGGCGGCGCAGGTTCTCGGCCAGCACGCCGGCCTCGGTGGGGTGCATCTCGAACAGGCGCAGCTTGTCGCGCGGGCCCAGCAGATCGAAGGCAAGCCAGGGCGAGCCCGGATAGCGCGTGAGCGGGCCCTCGGGATTCATGCCCTTGACCACCGCGATGTACTCGGCAAGCATGGGCGGCAGATCGGGCGCGTCCCACAGGCGCTCGATGCCCCCGGCGAACTCTCCCGTCTTGTTGGCCCAGGCGCCGCTCAGGTCATAGGTCCCGGCACCCGCGTGCGTGTCCAGATACCAGAAGGGCGTTTCCTTGCGGCGCAGGTACTGCAGCAGCTGGATGAGGATGCTGTGCTTGAGCACGTCGGCATGATTGCCGGCGTGAAACGCGTGACGATAGCTGAACATGGCAGAGCCGGGGATATCTGACCCGGCACTATAACGCGCACCGGGTGCGCCGGCGGCCTTGCGCTAGAATGGCGGCCTGCGCCCCGGTAGCTCAGTGGATAGAGCACCTTCCTCCTAAGAAGGGGGTCACACGTTCGATCCGTGTCCGGGGCGCCATTGCCTGGCGTCCTGCTGTGCACGTCCCTGCACGGCAGCCCCCCGCCCGCTCGTCCGTCTGTCTTCGGCTTTGCCCGTCTTTCCCCGCCGCCGGATTCGCCATTTGACGAATTCTTGACATGCGCTTGCGTACAGTCCGGGTCTTTCCAGATCCGACGTCGCCTGGCGTGTGGTGGCCGGCCCCGCGGTGTGCGGGCGTCCGATACGCACGATCAACCGGCGATGGCCCTGCCATGACTCTTTCGCTTTTCCTTGCTCGCCTCGCCCGTGTGGCGATGCCATGTCCCCGGGTGCCCTCATGCTGCGTCTGACCGTCCGCTTCTGGCTGGCCGGCCTGGCCCTGCTCACCCTGTCCCGGCTGGCCCTCGTGCTGTGGATGTGGCCGCGCGTCTCGGCCGTCGACGGGCTGTGGCCCGTCATGCTGGGCGGCCTGCGCATGGACGTGGTCGTGCTGGCGCAACTGAGCGCGCTCATCGCGGTGCTCGGCCCCTGGTTCGGTCACCGCCCAGGTGCCGTGCGCTTCACGGCGCGCTGGTATCGCTTCGCCTGGGTGCTGCTGGCCTTCTTCGAGATCTGCACGCCCCAGTTCCTGCTGGAATACGACAGTCGGCCGAACCGGCTCTTCTTCGAATACCTGGTGCATCCGCGCGAAGTCGGCGAGATGCTGGTCAAGGGCTACTGGGGCGTGCTGATCGCCGGCCTGGTGGCGCTCGGGCTTGCGATCTGGGCGTCGCGGCGGATCTTTCCGATCACCCTGCGGGATCGCGTGCGCGCGCCGGCCTGGCGGGTGGCCGTCAGCCTCGTCTTGCTGTGCGCGATGTTCATGGGCATCCGCGGCACGCTCGCGCATCGGCCGATCAATCCGTCGACGGTCGCCTTCAGCGGCGACGCCATGGTCAACGTCCTGCCCCTCAATGGCTTCTACAGCGTGTCCTATGCGGCCTACCGCATGAAGGACGAACGCTCGGCCTCCGCCCTGTACGGCGACATGTCGCCCGCCGATGCGGTGGCGATCGTGCGCGCCGCGGCCGGCATGACGGGCACGTCGCGGGTGGAGGACATCCCGACCTTGCACGCCCAGACGGCCACCGTGCGCCGCGACAAGCCCCTGAACGTGGTGATGATCGTCGAGGAAAGCCTGGGCGCGCAGTACGTGGGCACGCTGGGCGGCCGCGGCCTCACGCCCGAGCTCGATGCGCTGTATGCGCAGGGCTGGGGCTTTGATCGCGCCTATGCGACGGGCACGCGCTCGGTGCGCGGGCTCGAGGCCCTGTCCACCGGGTTCCTGCCCACGCCCGCCGAAGCCGTGGTCAAGCTGCCGCGCGCGCAGACCGGCTTTTTCTCGCTGGCGGCGCTCCTGGGCCAGCAGGGCTATCGCTCGCGCTTCGTCTATGGCGGCGAGGCGCACTTCGACAACATGCGCGGGTTTTTCCTTGGCAACGGCTTTGACGAAGTCGTGGACCGCACCAATGCGTTCCGCAAGCCGGACTTCGTCGGCTCCTGGGGCGCCAGCGACGAGGACATGTTCGACGAGGTGCATCGCCTGCTGAGCAGCGACAGCCCGCAGCCGACCTTCACCCTCGCGTTCTCGGTGTCCAACCATGCGCCGTGGGAATACCCGCAAGGCCGCATCACGCCCGAGGGCGAGGCGGCGTCGGTCGACAACACCGTGCGCTACGCCGACTGGGCGCTGGGCGAGTTCTTCCGCAAGGCGCGCCAGTCGCCATACTGGGACAACACGCTGTTCGTGGTCGTGGCCGATCATGACGCGCGCGTGGGCGGTGCCAGCCTCGTGCCCGTGCGCCACTTCCACATCCCCGCGGTGATCCTGGGGGCCGACGTGGCCCCCCGGCGCGACGATCGCCTCATCAGCCAGATCGACCTGGGCCCCACGCTGCTCTCGCTCATGGGCATCGACAGCGAGCATCCCATGCCGGGACGCGACCTGACCCGGGCGACCGATGGCGGGCGCGCGATCATGCAGTACGGCGACAACTTCGCCTACCTGACGGGGGACGACCTGCTGATCCTCGAGCCGCACAAGCCAGCGCAGCAGTTCGGCTACACGGCGCCCGAAACCCTCGTGCCGCGCGAGGTGTCGCCAGAGCTTGCGCGCACCGCGCTGGGCCATGCGCTCTGGCCGGAGTTCGCCTACCGCGGCGGCCAGTACCGGCTGCCGGCACGCTGACCCGCGCTTGGGATTACGATGGGAGCCTTCCGCTGATGGAGACGGGCATGGCGGGCATGCCGATCCGCGTGCTGGTGGTCGAGGACCACCAGGCGCTGGCCGAGAACCTCTTCGAGTTCCTGGGCGACACCCAGTACGCGCTCGACTTTGCCAGCGACGGGCAGACCGCGCTGCGCCTGGTGGCGGCCAACGCCTACGACGTCATCGTGCTGGATGTCATGCTGCCCGGCATGTCGGGGTTCGACGTGTGCCGCACCTTGCGCCAGGAGCTGAACTGCAGCACCCCCGTCATCTTCATGACCGCGCGCGATCACATCGACGACAAGGCGATCGGCTTTGCGCAGGGCGGGGACGATTACCTGGTCAAGCCCTTTCACCTGCGCGAGCTCGCACTGCGCATTGATGCGCTGTCCCGGCGCGGCGCATCGGGCGCGGGCACGTCCGCCGGCCTGCGTGCGGGCCCCTTGCGCTTCGATGCCGGCACCCTGCAGGCCAGCCTGCAGGGGCGCACCGTGCAGCTCTCCGGCATGGGCGCGCGCATCTTCGAGATCCTGGTGCGCGCATATCCGCAGTTCGTGTCCCACGAAGCCCTGGCCGATGCGATCTGGGGCGAGCGCCACACGGACTTCAACGTGCTGCGCACACACGTCTATCTGCTGCGTCGTCAATTGCAGGAACAATTGGGCAATGCACTGGTGAAGACGCTGCATGGTCGCGGCTACCGGCTCGATCCGCCCGACGGCGCGTGACGCATGGCGCGAACGGTCGGCAAACGCATCCAACGCACCGTGCTGCTGGCGGTGTTGCTGACCCTGGCCGTCACCATCACCAGCGTGTACGTGGCCAACGAGAACCTCGAGCGCGCGGTGCTGGAGCTCGACCTGCGTGCCGAGCGTGACTTCCTGCTGCAGAATGCGCCCAATGACCGCCCGCTGCTGTGGGACACGGCGAGCCTGAAGGCGTACTACCTGCCGCCGGGCGTGACCGACGTGCCCCAGCGCATGCCGGCCGTGTTCGACGGGCTGCCATTTCCGTTTTCCGGCGAGGTGGAGCAGGGCGAAGCCACCTATCTGGTGACGCTGGCCGAGGCCGCGGAAGGCCATCTGTACATCGCCAAGAACATCACCCTGTTCGAGCAGCGCGAGACCGACTTCCTGATGATGCTGGCCGTGATTGCCGTGGCCGTCATCGGCTGTGGCCTGCTGATCGGCTGGCTGACCAGCCAGCGCCTGGCGCAGCCGCTGCAGCAGCTGGCAAGCCACATTGCCCGGACCCAGCCCTCGCTGAACATGCCGCGCGTCGAGCTGGACCTGCAGGATCGCGAGCTGCGCGACATCGCCGAGACCTTCGACCGCTTCCTGGACGAGCTGGAGGCCTACGTGCAGCGCGAGCAATCCCTGCTCAGCCTGGCAAGCCACGAGCTGCGCACGCCGGTCGCCGTGATCGGTGGCGCACTGGACGTCATCGAGCAGCGCGGCCAGCTGGGCACGCAGGATCAGCGCACCCTGCAGCGCGTGCGGCGTGCCAACGACGACATGCAGCGCAACGTCGGGGCGATCCTGCATCTGACCCGGCGCATGCCGGCGGCCGCGGCCCCCGAGCCCCTCAACCTGCCGGAGCTGGCCCGCGAAGTCGTCGACGAGCTGGAACGCGCAGGCGTGGCCGCGCCGGGGCGCATCGCGCTGAACCTCGCCGCCGCACCCTGTGTGACGGCGGACCGCGCGCTGGTCATGATGCTGTTGCGCAACCTGGCGCGCAACGCCGTGGAGCACACGCGCGGGGCGATCTCGATCGAGGTGGGCGCGCAGCACATGGAGGTGGCCGACTGTGGCGCGGGCCTGCCCATCGACCGTCAGCGCTACCTGGCCGGCCCCGCCGCGCCTCCGGCGGGCGGCGGGCTGTCCGGCCTGGGCCTGTTCATCGTGACCCTGATCTGCGAGAAGCTCGGCTGGCAGCTGTCCGTCGAACAGGCCTCCGACGCAGGCACCACGCTGCGTGTGGCGTGGCCCGCAACATAGGCACAAATCCCGGGTTGACTTTGCCTCACATTCGCTTACACTGCGCGGCGTCAAGGGGAGTAGCTTTTCCGCCGCGGTGTCGTCATGACGGCGATACGTGCCCAGCACGTATCGCCCGGTGCCGCGGGCAACCTCAGGTTGCAAGCAAGACCTTGCCCACAGGGGCAAGGTCCGTGCGCACGTCGCAAAAGGCCTGTGTCCACGTGGGACTCAGGCCTTTTTTGTGCCGTCGCGACATTTCCCTGGCCCGCATGCTACCGGCATGCGCCTCCCGGTGGGTGCCCGATCCGGCACGCAAGGGCTGTCCGATCCTTTTTCAGCCTTATCCACCCATCCGGGGAGAGCACTTTGCTTGAATTTTTCCAAACCTTGAGCTGGGCAGCGGTGTTCCAGATCATCCTGATCGACATCCTGCTGGGCGGCGACAACGCCGTCGTGATCGCGCTGGCCTGCCGCAACCTGCCCAAGAAGCAGCGCATGCAGGGCATCCTGTGGGGCACGGCGGGCGCCATCGTCCTGCGCGTCGTCCTGATCTTCTTCGCGCTCACGCTGCTGGGCATTCCCTTCCTCAAGGTGGCGGGCGCGCTGATGCTCGTCTGGGTCGGCGTCAAGCTGCTGGTGCCGGACGATGAAGCCCATGGCGGCATCCAGGGCGGGGCGACCATCCTGTCGGCGATCAAGACCATCATCGTCGCCGACTTCGTGATGAGCCTGGACAACGTCATCGCCATCGCTGGCGCAGCGCAGGGTGCGCATCCCGAGCACCAGCTCGGCCTGGTGATCTTCGGCCTGCTGGTGAGCGTGCCGATCATCATCTGGGGCAGCACGATCGTGCTCAAGCTGATCGACCGCTTCCCGATGGTCGTGACCTTCGGCGCAGCGCTGCTGGGCTGGATCGCGGGCGGCATGCTGGTGACCGACGTCGTCATCGTCAACGCCTTTGGCGAGCCGTCACTGGCCGTCAAGCTGGCCGCTGAAATCACCGGCGCCATCCTGATCGTGCTGATGGGTCGCTGGCTGGCCGCGCGCAAGCGCGCCTCGGTCCAGGCCCACGCGGCAGCCTGACGCACCCCTGACGAGCGGCCCCGGCCGCTCACCACGGTCGGTGCGCGCCGGCGGCATCACGACACCCCCGCAGGGCGGCCAACGGGCCAGCCTGCGGGGGTGTTTCGTTATGGGCGCCCCATCCCGAGCGCGTCGCCGTGCTCAGTCGCGCCGCAGATCGTCCAGAAAGCGATTGCGCCAGGCGTCGATGTCCGAGGTCCGGATCGCGCGCATCATCTGCGCCTGCCGGTCACGCCGCTCTTCCGGCGGCATGATCAGCGCAGCGCGCAGGGCTTCAGCCATGCCGATCCGGTCATAGGGATTGACCAGCAGCGCACCATCGAGCTCTTGCGCCGCGCCCGCAAAGCAGGACAGCACCAGCACGCCGGGGTCATCCGGGTCCTGGGCCGCCACATACTCCTTGGCCACCAGGTTCATGCCGTCGCGCAGCGGCGTGACGAAGCCCACCTGCGCGTTGCGGAACAGCCCCATCAGCGTGCGACGGTCGTAGCTCTTGTTGATGTAGCGGATCGGCATCCAGTCCAGATCCGAGAACTTGCCGTTGATCCGGCCGGCTTCGGCTTCGAGCTGTTTGCGGATCAGCTGATAGCTGTTGATATCCGAGCGCGAGGGCGGCGCGATCTGGATGAACTGCACGCGATCGCGCAGCTCGGGCGAACTTTCCAGCAAGGTGTCGTAGGCGCCGAAGCGCTCGACCAGGCCCTTGGAATAGTCCAGCCGATCCACGCTGATGATCACCTTGCGCTCATCGCCGCTTACCCCGCGCGTGATCTGCTGCGACAGCTTCTGGCCGTCGATCGCTTCTTCCGCGATGTGGTCGGGCGATACCCCGATCGGGTAGACGCCCGTTCGCGTCACGTTGCCGTCGGCGTGGATGACATCGTCCGCATCCACCCGCACATCGCCGTACTGGCGGATCGTGTTCACGAAGGCGCGGCGGTCCGTCTCGGTCTGAAAGCCCAGCAGATCGAAGCTCAGCATCGCGCGCATCAGTTCCCGATGCGGCGGGATGGTCGCCATCACCTGCGGCTCGGGAAACGGGATGTGCAGGAAAAAGCCCATGCGGTTGAGCATGCCGCGCTTGCGGCACGCCTGCGCAAAGGGCAGCAGGTGATAGTCGTGCACCCAGATCGTGTCGTCGGGCTGCAGGAAGGTATGCAACTGGTCGGCCAGCATCGCGTTCACGCGCTGATAGCCCGCATACTCGTGCCGATCGAAGCGCGCCAAGTCGATGCGGTAATGGAAGGTTGGCCACAGCGTCGCGTTGGAGAACCCGCTGTAGTACTGCCGGTAATCGCGCTTGTTCAGGCCGATGGTCGCAAAGGTGATCCCGTTCTTTTCCTGCATCGTGAGCGGCGCGGCCGTCGTGGTCACCTGCCCATTCCAGCCGAACCAGATGCCGCCCGCCTGCCGCATGGCCGCCAGCAGCCCGATCGCCAGACCGCCGGTGTTGCGCTTCTCGTCGCCGATCGGGGCGACGCGGTTCGATACGACTATCAGGCGTCCCATACGTCCTTCCTGTTCAAGATTGCGCCGCATCGGCTGGCGGAGCCAGCGTCTGCAGCCATGCTGCCACCGCCGCCACATCGGGCAGCCGGTAGGTCGCGAGCGTCTCGCCCGGGCCGACCTTCACCGTCACGCCGCCGGCGGCATTCACCACATCGAATCCTGCCTCGTCGGTGCGATCGTCGCCGATGAAGAACGGCTGGCGTCCTGCGAATGGGGCCTCGGACAGGAAGGCGGCAATCGCCCGGCCCTTGTCCGCGCGCGCCGGCTTGAGCTCGACCACGTACTTGCCCGGCTGCAGGCGCAGCTGCGGATGACGCGCCACGGCAGCCTGCGCAATGGTCAGGATGGCGGCGGCATGGGCGGGCTGCGCCCGGTAATGCAGCGCCAGCGCCGCACCCTTGTCCTCCACGAAGGCACCGGTCAGCGGCGCAAGCGCGCGTTCGAGCGAAGCGGCCAGCGTGGGCGGTGGCAAGTCCTGCGGCGGCAGACGGTGCGTCGCCCCGGTGGCGTCGCGCCGCTCCACGCCATGGATGCCGGCCGCGGGCACCTGCAGCGGCGCGATCAGGCCATCGATCTGGTCCAGCGCGCGTCCCGACACCACGGCCACGGCCCCGCTGCGCGCGGCCAGGCGCTGCAACGCCTCCCGCGCGGGCGGCGCAATCCGCACATCCTCCGGGCGCAGACAAAAGTCTGCCAGGGTCCCGTCCAGGTCGAAAAAGAAGGCCATGCGTTCGACATCGAGCGGGGGAATCGCGGTGGGCATGTGTCTCCAGGACAACAAGGGTCTTGCGGTCGCGCCAGCGCGTGGGCGTGGCAACGGCGGCGGTTCGGCACTCAACGGTACCTCATGCGAATCTGCAAAAGTTGTGCCATTGCCGACGGGGCAAGCCCGTTTGACGAGGGTCGGAATTCCCTGTCATAATCTTGGGCTTGGGTCGTTAGCTCAGTTGGTAGAGCACCGGACTTTTAATCCGATGGTCGCGCGTTCGAGCCGCGCACGACCCACCAAGAATTCGACGGGCCTGCAGATCATGCAGGCCCGTTTGCATTGGCGGGTCCGATGTGAAACCGGCCTGGCTGCTCAGGCCTTAAGCGGATGCCTTATCAGGCCTATTCTGCGCGGCGCTGGCGCCGATCAGCGTGTGGCTTGTTGCCAAGCAGAGGGCGTTTGCGCACACCTCGGCACCCACCCTCGGATCCCGGATCGGCCTGCGGTCCCAGGCATCGGAATCCCGGGCCAACCTGCGGCCCCCTGCACCTGGATCCCGCACCCCCATGCGACCCCACGCACAGGGACCTCCATCACCCCCGCACGGCCGTCTGGTCGCCCAGCCCTGGCGCGGGCAGGCAGGGCAGCGCACGATAGCGCGAGCCCTCCAGCGGCTTGGCATGGGCCGTGACCCAGGCAGCCACCGCATCGAGCCCCATGACGGCAGGCACGCCTTGTGCCGCCAGGTAGTGTCTGCCGCGCGCCGTCAGTCCCCGGTAGGAGCCGGCCACCTCGCTCTTGAGGTGCAGCTCGGCGGAAAAGAACGGCCGCACCGGCAAAGGCGCGACGCAGTTGCATTGGTAGCTCACCTGTTCCACCCGGGCGGTTTCGGCATGCGCTGCCACCTTGAACACCAGGTAGGCGGCCATGGGCGCGGCGGCTGCCCAGGTGGATGCAACGTTCATGACGTCGTGCAAATGCGGGATAAAGCGGAACGGCATCGGGGCTGGGATGAGCAGGTTTTATGCGTGGCAGGCAATTGTTGCATTGTTGCGCACCGGCTTGGTGCACAGATAGTCAAAACGCCCTTGGGCCGCATGTGCGGCGTCAGCCGGCAGCGCAGGGCAGGATAGCGACGCAGCCCGTCCGTCCCGCTCGCCTGGGCGGCACGCCGCGGGCGTCGCGGGCGCAGTGACAGGGCAGGTTCGCTATATTCCGGGATTCGGCCTATCCTCAGTCGTTGGCCCCGGCAAGCGTGCTGTGGTCATCCATGGACCTTGGAGGTCAATATGGACAAGAAAGGCAAGCCGGCAAAGCAATCGCAGCCGAAGTCGTCACCCCCCGCCACGGCAGGCGGCTATCCGGGACAGGCGGCAGACTCGGGCATCAAGGCCGCCAAGGCCGTACACGACCGCAAACCGGTCGGTCGCGGCGCAGCCCGCGGGCGTTGAGCGGGGCCATGCCGTCACGGCATGGCCAGGCGTGCCGGCTGGCTGGCTCAGCCGGGCGCAGCGCGCTGCGTTGCAACAGGAAGTGTTGCAAAGCAGGCGTAGGGAATGGTTGGTACAAAGCGTACCTTGGAGTGGTGGCATGCATGCCACGACAACGACAGGGGTGCGCACCATGGCCAAAGGCCACAGCAAGGGTCCCGCCAACCCGAAGGGCAGGGCGGACGACGATGACTTCGAATCGCCGGAACACAAGCCCGATGAGGACAACGGCCCCGAGGACGTCCAGCTGACGGACGGTGAGGATCTGCACCCTCCCATGCCCGATCTCGGTGACGATGCTCGACGAGAGCCTTAGACGGAACGCGTGAAAAAGCCGCCGATTGGCGGCTTTTTTGTTTGTATGATGACGGGCACCGGCCCAGCGGCATCCACGCCGGCCTCTGCCCCGCAGCGCCCACGGAGCCTTGCCATGACCCAGCCGATCACCGTCCAGACCGTCGTTCGTGCACCTATCGACGCCGTCTGGCAGGCCTATACGACCCCCGAGGCGATCCAGCAGTGGAATTTCGCGACGCCGGACTGGCACTGCCCGGCAGCCAGCGTCGACCTGCGCGAGGGGGGCAAGTTCTTCTCGCGCATGGAAGCCAAGGATGGCAGTGTCGGGTTCGACATCGAGGCGACGTACGACGATGTCGTGGAGCACGAGCGCCTGTCCTATTGGTTTGGCGGACGCCAGTGCGTGGTCGATTTTCTGCCGAGCGGTGAAGACGTGACGGTCCGGGTGTCGTTCGACCCGGAAGAAGTCTTCCCCGCGGAGCATCAGCGCGCGGGTTGGCAGGCCATCCTGGACAATTTCGCCAGGTACATCGAACGCGCGCGCTAGACGTGGCACGGCGTGGCAAGCCACTCGGTGTCTTGTTCACTTTTCGTACGACCGACAGATCGGCGCCACCTGGATCACGCCGGATCGTCGGGCAACAGAGCAGGAAATTTCATGATTGCGTTGTTCGTCGGCATGTCCGCAGCGTTCGGCATCGGTTCGGCCGTGTTCTGGATTGCGTCCACCCTGGTCACCGTCAAGCACGTGCAGCGGTTCGACGTGGATGGCGTGCCGATCGGCTCGCTGATGGACGAGAATGGCAATGACCTTGTGCTGACCGCGCGGCGCCAGGCGCGCGTCGGTGCCATCGCGGCCATCTGTGCGGCGGGCGCGGCGGGCTGCCATGCCGTGGCCCTGATCCTGAGCGGTCAGCTGCCCTGACGGCCGGGCAGGCCGGTTTGCTATAAACGAGGATGGATTTTCCTCTTCACAGGCCAGCCTGCATGCCCACGCGTTCCCTCCGGATGACCCTTCTTGCCACCCTCGTCATTGCGGGGGGGCTGGGCGGATGCTCGTCCAAGCGTGACGTGGTGGTGGCCGATCCTGCCTGCCGCGCGAATCCGGCATCGTGCATCCACGAGGGCGCGTACGACGCGGGCGAGCGCGAGTACGCCGAGCGCGAGGCCGCCCGGCTGAACCAGGCGGCCCGCGCGAAGCTGCGCCGCGGCTGAACGCCACGCCCCGGGCGCATCGGCCGGGGCTTACGGCCCGGCAGCCTCGCTGCTCAGCGGGTGGGCAAGGCCGCCATCGCCATACACGCGCAATACCTGGCCGATGACCACCTGGTAGCCCTGCAGCCAGTTCGCTTGCCGACGCTTGGCCACGCGATGCACCGGGTGGTCGATGAGCGCCTGCAGGGCGTCCAGCGTGGCCCAGTAGTACACCGTCATGACGTATCCGCTGGCCGGGTTCTCCCAGGCCTCTTCGCCCAGGTAGCCCGGCAGGGCGCGCGCCGCCTGGGCAATGGCGTCGTCCAGCCGGTGGAATTCGGCGTCGAACTGGCGCGGGGCAAAGGTGAAGGTGGCGGTGTATGCCGTGACCGCCGTCATTGCCCGGCCTCGCGCATGGCGCGGGCAAGTTCGCCGTGGCCGTTGGCCTGCAGCGCGCAGGCGGCGCTCAGGCGGTCGCGTGGCTCGCGGTTCTGGCTCAGCTTGGCCTTGCCTTCCAGGGCGGTGACGCGGATCTCGAGCCCGACGATGCGGGTCAGCATCTCGTCGATGTAGCCCGGCGCCGCCTCCCCCATGCGCCAGGGCTGCGGCAGCAACGCTTCATGCGTCTGCGTCAGCCGGGCCACCACCCGGCGCACGAAGCGCGCGTCGTCATGCACGACTAGCACGCCGTGAACATGGACGGCTTCATAGTTCCAGGTGGGCACCTGCCGATGCGCTTCATGCTTGCTTGGGTACCAGCTTGGCGACACATAGGCCTGCGCGCCCCGGAAGACGACAAGGACGGGACTGCCGGTGGCGCAGGTCTCCCAGACCGGGTTGGCGCGCGCCACGTGCGCGTACAGGATGCCGTGCTCGCCCTCAGCGGGGGCGAAGTGAAAGGGCAGGTGATTGGCATCCAGCCCGGCGTCGGTATGGGTGACCAGCATGCCCAGGGGATGCTCGTGGATCAGACGCGCCAGCTCGGCGGGGCGGGTCTGGGCAAAGGCGGCAGGGATGTACATGACGGCGTTCCGATGCGCAAGGATGACGGCAAAGTGTGCGATATCGCTGGCACAATCAGAAGATCCACTTCTTGCATCTTTTCATGGGCCAGTTCATCGCAGCCAAGTCCGGCGGGCCGGGTGCCGGACAACGCATCTATCGCTGGCTGCGCGGCCAGATCGCCGAGGGCACGCTGGTGGCGGGCGACACGCTGCCGTCCACGCGGACGCTGGCGGCGGAGTGGGGCGTCTCGCGCACGACGGTGACGCAGGCCTACGAGCAGCTGGCCGCCGAAGGCTACGTGCAGACGTCGGCGGGCCGGGCCACCCGGGTGGCGATGGCCAGTGCAGCGCCCCGCGCGGGTGCCGGCAGCCGGCGCGCACCGCCCGGTCACGCCGGCGCCAGGCCGCCCGTGCCCGCCGACGCACGCCTGGCCGGCGGGCTGTCGGCATGGGGACGACGGCTTGAATCGCTCCAGATGAGGACGCTGCCGCCTACCGGTTTCGTGCCCCTGGACTTTCGCTACGGCGCGATCGCGAGCCGGGACTTCCCGGCGCTGGCCTGGCAGCGCGCCTATCGCGCCGCCCTGCTGCGCCAGCAGCCGGGCCTGTACTACCTGCCGCCAGAGGGCGACGCGGGCTTGCGGCGCGCGTTGCAGGGCTATCTGCGGCGAGCCCGCGGCGTGGTCTGCGACGCCGAGGACATCGTGGTGGTCCATGGCTCGCAACAGGCGATCGATCTGTGCGCGCGCGTGCTGCTCGATGCGCACAGCCGCTTCGTCCTGGAAGACCCGGCCTATGGCATGGCCGTGCGCTGCTTCGAAGCCACGGGGGCGCAGGCGGTGCCGGTCCCGGTCGATGACCAGGGCCTGCAGGTGGCGGCGCTGCCTGCCGGCACCCGCATCGGCCTCGCGTACGTCACGCCATCGCACCAGTTCCCGCTGGGCGGTACGCTGCCGATCGGCCGCCGACAGGCGTTGCTGGACTGGGCCGCCCGCGCGCAGGCGTGGATCGTCGAGGATGATTACGACGGCGAGTTCCGGTACGGCCAGCGTCCGGTCGATGCCCTGCAGGCCATCGATGCGCAGGGGCGAGTCATCTATGTCGGTACCTTCTCGAAGATGTTGTCGCCGCAGATGCGCCTGGGCTATCTGGTGCTGCCGCCCGCCCTGGTGCCGCTGTTTCGCAAGGCCAAGCAGCTGGCCGATCGCCATGCCCCCATGCTGGAGCAATGCGCACTGGCCGCGCTCATCGACAGCGGGGCCTATGAGCGGCACGTGCGGCGCATGCGCCGGGCCAATGACCGGCGTCGCGCGGCGCTCCTGGCGGCCGTCGCGCGCCACCTGCCCGGGCAGGCGCGCATCGAGGGCGCGGCCGCGGGTCTGCACGTCGTGCTGTGGCTGGACGGCATCCCGTGGGCAGACGAGGCGGCCGTCGTTGCGAACGCAAGACGCCACGGCGTGGGCGTCTATCCGCTCAGCCCGCTCTTTGCCGTCACGCCGACCACGGGGGTGGCGGGCCTGATCCTGGGCTATGCCAGCCTGACCTGCGCGCAGATCGAAGAGGGTGTGTGTCGCCTGGCCGCCGCAATCGCCCAGAGCGTCGCGCCCGCGTCACACAGGCCTGCCGGCCCCTGCGGTATGCTCCCTTCCTAGTCACATGCAGGAGCGGGCCCGATGATTCGACTTGCCGTCGCTGGCGATGCCAGCCGCGTGCGTGAGTGCGCTGAGAAAGCCTATCAACGCTACATTGCGGCCATGGGCCGCAAACCCGCGCCCATGCTGGCGGATTTCGATGCGCAGATCGCCGAGGGCAAGGTCCATGTGGCCACCGACGACACCGGCCTCATCCAGGGCTTCATCGTCTTCTATCCGCGCGACTGGCACATGTTCCTGGAAAACGTGGCGGTGCATCCGGCGTTCGGCGGGCAGGGCCTGGGCCGCGAACTCATCGAGTTCTGTGAGGACGAAGGGCGTCGGCAAGGCCTGGCGGCCGTGCACCTCTACACCAACGAGCTCATGACCGAGAACCTGACGATGTACCCCAAGATGGGCTATGTCGAGTTCGCACGTCGCCCTGACGAGGGCTTCAACCGGGTGTATTTCGAAAAGCGGCTGGACAGCCGGGCGGGGCGGGGCGGCGCGCCGGCGAACTGATCGGACGACGCCACGCCGGTGCATCCGGCAGCGGTCGAGCAGGAAGCGCGCAGTGCCGGCTGGCGGGCCGCTGCAGCGCGCCCGGGGCATGGGCATTGCTCGACGAAGGGTTCACCCATGTGGAGCCTTGCCATGTCCGAACAGACACTTCCGCCGCAACAGCAATCCCGCCAGCCCGGCATCCAGTCGGAAATGACCCCCGAACCCACGACGGTCGGCGCGGGCTACCGCCCCGCCGGCAAGCTGGCCGGGCGCACGGCCCTCATCACGGGCGGGGACAGCGGCATCGGCCGGTCCGTGGCCGTCATGTTTGCGCTGGAAGGCGCCGACGTGCTCATCGCCTACCTGGACGAACACCATGACGCCCAGGAAACCCAGCGGCTCGTGCAGCAGGCCGGGCGCCGCTGCGAGGTGATCGCCGGCGATCTGGGCGACGACGCCCATGCGTCTGCGGTCGCGGCGCGCGCGGTCGAGCTGTTCGGCCACATCGACATCCTGGTCAACAATGCGGCCGAGCAGCACACGCAGAAGGCGCTGGAAGACATCACGAGCGCCCAGCTCGAGCGCACCTTCCGCACCAATTTCTTCGGCCTCTTCAACCTGACGCGCGAAGTCGTGCCGCACATGGGCAAGGGCGGGGCCATCATCAACACGACCTCGGTGACGGCGTATCGCGGCAGCGCGCGGCTGATGGACTACGCCGCCACCAAGGGCGCCATCGTGGCCTTCACCCGGTCACTGTCCTCGTCGCTGATCGAGCGCGGCATCCGCGTCAACGCGGTCGCCCCGGGCCCGATCTGGACGCCGCTGATCCCGGCGTCCTTCACGCCCGAGGAAGTCCGGACCTTTGGCTCGCAGGTGCCCATGAAACGGCCCGGGCAGCCCGATGAGGTGGGGCCGTGCTACGTGTTCCTTGCCTCGGACGACGCAAGCTACATGACTGGCCAGGTCCTGCATCCCAACGGCGGCGAGCTCGTGAACGGCTGACGCGGCAAGCCGCGATCGGGGCGCTGGTGCTCAGTCGATCAACTGGTCGGGCGGCGCGTCCAGCACGCCCGCCAGCCGGCTGAGCAAGGTGTCGCCAGCGCGCGTGCGCTGGTTCTCGACGTGGCTGTAGGCCGACGGGTCCAGGCCGACGCGCAGGGCCACTTCCGCCTGGGTCAGGTTGCGATACACCCGCCACGCCCGGATGGCGCTCCAGTGGCGATGACGGATCAGTTCCTCCACGGCGGCGGGCCGCACCACGCGCACGGCGGGCACGCTCAGCGACGCCCCGGGGATGCCGATCACGTGTCGGGCGTCGTGGCCGTACGCCACGGCCGCGCCCTGCTGCCAGTGGATGCGCAAGGCCTCTTCCAGCCGCGTGCCGTCCAGGTCTTCGTGCCGATAGAACACGCGCGCCTGCGTGCGCTCGGCCGTCGCGCTGGTGCGCTGTGCGACATGGCGCAGATAGCCGCCGCCCGGCACGGCAAAGCTCAGAAGCGGCGGGGCGGCGTTGTCGACCACCCACAGATCGCCGTGGCGCGGGCCGCCGAGGAGAATGGTCTTGGGAAGGAATTCATGCATGACGGTCACCAACGGACCTGCATGCTAAGGCGGGCCGGCGAACGCGACTGCAAACAATCATCATCGCGCGGGCGCGCAGCGCGGGCCCGGGTGGGCTGTCCGGGACCGCGTCGGCAGGGCCCGTGCGCACCGCGCCGGCGGGCGGGCCGCGCGGCATTTGGCCTATGATGCGGAGTCCCCGAACGTGCACCCATGTCCCCACCTGCCTCGCCCATCGACGCCTTTCTCGACAGCCTCTGGCTGGAGGACGGCCTGTCGGCCAACACCCTGGCCGCGTATCGCCGCGACCTGGGCGCCCTGGCGAGCTGGCTCGAGACGCGCGGGGTGACGGACCTCTTCGCTGCGCAGGCGGATGATCTGCATGCCTGGTTCGCGGACAACCAGGACGCCACGCGGGCCAGCACCGCCAACCGCCGGCTGGCGACGCTGCGTCGCTTCTACCAGTGGGCCTTGCGCGAGCATCACGTCACCGTCGACCCGTGCCTGCGGCTGACCGCTGCGCGGCTCGCGCTGCGCGTGCCCAAGACCCTGTCCCAGGCCCAGGTCGAAGACCTCCTGAATGCACCAGACATTCGGGAGCCGCGCGGGCTGCGCGATCGCGCCATGCTGGAGACCCTGTATGCGAGCGGGCTGCGCGTGTCCGAGCTGGTGGGCTTGCGCCTGCTTCACGTGAGCCTCGCCGAGGGCGTGGTGCGGGTGGTGGCGGGCAAGGGCGGCAAGGATCGCCTGGTGCCGCTGGGCCAGGAGGCCGCGCACTGGCTCGAGCGCTATCTGGGCGAGGCCAGGCCGGCGCTGCTCGGGCCGCGCGTGAGCGATGACGTCTTCGTCACGGCGCGCGGCGAGGGCATGACGCGCCAGGCCTTCTGGATGATCGTCAAGAAGCACGCGCTGCGCGCCGGCGTGGACGCGCCGCTGTCCCCGCACGTGCTGCGCCATGCGTTTGCCACGCACCTGCTGAACCACGGCGCCGACCTGCGCGTGGTGCAGCTGCTGCTGGGCCATGCCGACATTTCCACGACGCAGATCTATACCCATGTGGCGCGCGAACGCCTCAAGCAGTTGCACGCCCATCACCACCCGCGCGGTTGATCCCATGGCCAAATCCCGACACGTCTCGGCCACCCCGGCCACCGATACCCTCAAGCGGCATCGCATCCCCTTCACGGAACATCCCTACGATTACGTCGATCACGGCGGCGCGCGCGAGTCGGCACGCCAGCTTGGCGAGGACCCGCACGTGGTGGTCAAGACGCTGGTGATGGAGGACGACAAGGCGCAGCCGCTCATCATCCTGATGCATGGCGACTGCGAGGTGTCGACCAAGAACCTGGCCCGGCAGGCCGGGCGCAAGCGGATCCAGCCCTGCACGCCGGAGGTGGCGCAGCGGCATTCCGGCTACCAGGTGGGTGGCACGTCGCCCTTCGGCACCCGGCGCGCGATGCCGGTATTCGTGGAGGCCTCCATCCTCGCGCTTTCGCGCATCCTGCTCAATGGCGGACGGCGCGGCTACCTGGTGGGCATCGCGCCGCAGGCCCTCGTCGACGTGCTCAAGGCCACCCCCGTGACGGTCAAGCTCGAAGACGACTGAGGCCCGGATCCGACGCGGCGCGGGGTGGGCGCAAGGTGCCGATATGACGCGTGCACACACGCATCCAGGCGGCGCCCGCTGGCCGGGCAAGTGTGGCGTGCATGCAAAGGAGGGTCCATTTCCCTGTCGGGCAGCTTAGAATAGCCGCGGCCGCTTGTGGCCTGATCAACGGGAGTTGCTGCATGTCGACCTATCGCACGGATGATGCAGGCAAGCTGGTGCTGCGCCTGACCATTGGCATTCTCATCTTGTTCCACGGCGTGGCCAAGCTCATGAACGGCATCGGCGGCATCGAGGGCATGCTCGCCGCCCGCGGCCTGCCGGCGTTTCTCGCCTGGGGCGTGTACGTGGGTGAAGTCCTCGCCCCGGTGCTGCTGATCATCGGCGTCTACACGCGGCCGGCCGCGCTGCTGGTCGCCGTCAACATGGTGGTCGCGATCGTGCTCGCGCATTCGGGCCAGGTGTTCTCGCTCGCACCGCAAGGTGGCGGCTGGGCGATCGAGCTGCAGGCGCTGTTCCTCTTCGGGGCGATCGCCGTGGCGCTGCTGGGTGCCGGGCGCTACAGCGTGGGCGGCAACAACCCGGGCAACTGAGCCCGGCACGCGGGTGCGTGCCATGCCCCTGTCGTCAGTTGGGGCATGGCGGCGCCGCCCCGGGCCACGGTGTATGGTAGAGGACCGTTGGGCGGTCCGCATCGCGCGGACCGCCGCGTCTTCTGCCTATCCGCGCCATGTCCCGACTTCCTGATATGCCTTCCTATCCCGACCACGGTCAGCCAGACTGGAATCTGAACGGCCTGGTCCAGGCGCTGCGCACCTCGCGCGAACATACCCACAAGGTGCGGCATCGTGGCCGTCTGCGCGAGCTGCCCTCGCGCGCGGCGCTCGAGGACATCCTGCACGGCCTGGCCTGTGCGATGTTCCCCACGCACTACGGCGAGACCGACCTGACCGATGAAAGCATCGATCATTTCGTCGGCAACACCCTGAACCGCACGCTCAATGCCCTGCGCGGCCAGGCCCGCCGCGGCTTGCTGTTCCTGTCCGATGACGACGCGTGGACGAGCGAGGCCCTGGACGCCAAGGCCCGCGAGATCACGCAGCACGTGGCCGATACGCTGCCCGACGTGCGCGCGCTCCTCGTGAGCGATCTGCGCGCCGCCTTCCAGGGCGATCCGGCCGCCCACAGCATCTCCGAGATCCTGTTGTGCTATCCGGGCTTTCTGGCCATCACGTATTACCGGCTCGCGCACGTGCTGTATGCCAAGGGCATTCCCCTACTGCCGCGCCTCATGACCGAGATCGCGCATTCCCGCACCGGCATCGATATCCACCCGGGTGCGACGATCGGCCACAGTTTTTTCATCGACCATGGCACGGGGGTGGTGATCGGCGAGACCACGATCATCGGCAACCATGTACGCATCTATCAGAACGTGACGCTGGGCGCCAAGCGCTTTCCGGCCAACGAGGACGGCACGCTGCAAAAGGGCGCGCCGCGCCATCCCATCGTCGAGGACGATGTGGTGGTGTACGCCGGCGCCACGGTGCTGGGCCGTGTCACCATCGGACAGGGCTCGACCATCGGCGGCAACGTGTGGCTCACGCAGAGCGTGCCGGCGCGCAGCAGCATCACGCAGGCGCAGATGTGCCGTGACTGACGGGCGTGGGGCGGCACGCGACGTGCTGGGGTTGCCCCATGCCATCTTCCGAGCCCGACCTGACGGCGTCCGTCGAATCCGACCCGCCCCTGACGCGCCGTGGCCGCGCGCGTCACTGGATCCGTGCCCGCTTCCAGCGTAAACGCGTCACGCGTCTTGAAGCCACCACCCTGACCGAAATGCTCGACAGGCTCGAGTTTGCCGAGCGCGACAACGACCAGGTCAAGGTCGACGCCATGCTCGACATCATCGGGCGACGCTCGTTCGGACCGCTGTTGCTGCTGCCGGGCCTGCTGGTGTTGTCGCCCCTGAGCGGCGTGCCGGGGGTACCGTCGCTCTCGGGCCTGATGGTCCTGCTGCTCAGTGGCCAGCTGCTCATGGGCCGACAGCATTTCTGGCTGCCCGCCTGGCTGCTCAACCGCTGCATTTCCCACAAGCGCCTGCAGCACGCCTTGCGGTTCATGCGCCCCGTGGCGCGCTGGATCGACAAGCTGCTGCGCCAGCGGCTGACGTTTCTGGTGGAAAGCCATGCGGTCTACTTCGTGGCCGCCATGTGCGCGCTGGTCGCGCTCACCATGCCGCCGCTGGAGCTGATGCCGTTTGCAGCCACCGCGGCGGGCGTGGCCATCACCGCGTTCGGGCTGTCGCTGATCGGTCGCGACGGGCTGATGGCCTTGCTGGCCATCAGCTTTTGCGTCGGCTGCGGCTACATCCTGCTGGCCGCCTTCCTGTAAATACGAATCCCCCGGGCGAATCGCGTCCGGGAGCCCGGCTCATTGGCCGGTGCTGCCCGTGCCCATGGCCGGGTAGTGCGGCGTGCCATCGGCGCAAGCCGCGGGCGCCGTCGGTGCGCCCGCCACCTGGCCCGACGCCCCTGCCAGTGCGGCGCTGCCTGCTTCGCCATCCACGATCTTCTGCACGGCGGGCTGGACCTTGCGGCCTTCGCCATAGCGGCGCCAGTACTCGCGCGTGAACGCGGCCCCGTAGAAGAACAGCAGGGACGAGAAGTAGATCCACAGCAGCAGGGCGATCACCGAGCCCGCCGCGCCATACGAGGACACGAGCGTGCCCTGGCTCAGGTAGAAGGCAATGCCGATCTTGCCACCCACGAACAGGATGGCGGTGAGCAGGGCTCCCGGCATGACGTCGCGCCAGCGCATCTTCACGCTGGGCAGCGTCTTGAGCACGATGGCAAAGAGCATGACGAAGACCGCGAACGAGAACCCGTTGGAGATGAGCCGGGCCGCGATCGTGAAGAACTGCTCGTCGAAGAGGGCCGCCCAGCGTTGCTGCAACGCCGCCAGCACCGCGTCGATGACGACGGACACCAGCAGGAACAGCGACAGCGTGACGACGATGCCAAACGACAGCACACGGCTCATGGCCGTGGCACGCAGGCCGGCCTGGGACATGAGATCGACGTCCCACATCTCGTCCAGGCTCGCCTTGAGCTCGGCGAACGCGGTGGTCGACGAAAACACCAGCAGCGCCACCGAAATCAGCGCGGCCAGCAGGCTGCCCTCGGACCAGTGCGCGCTTTCGAGCACCGTGCGGATCGCCTGCGTGCTGTCGGCACCGGCATACAGTTCGATCTGTGAGAGCAGTTCGGAGCGGATGGCATCCTCACCGTAGAACCAGCCGCCGATCGCGATCACGAGCAGCAGCATGGGGGCGAGCGAGAACACCATGTACAGCGCGAGGGCTGCGCCCTTGCTCGACGCGCGTTTGTCGATCCAGCGCTGCGTCGTGTCGATCATCAACGCCAGGGGACCGAATTCGCGCACACGGCGCAACCAACCTGCTTGCATGAGAAATGTCCAGAGTTCAGGGAATGATGCCGCATGCCATGCGGGCGCCACCGCCGCCCAGGGGCTGCGGATGGTCGGCATGATTGTCGCCGCCCACATGGACCATGATCGAGCGTCCCTTGAGCTCGTCGAGCTCCTTCAGGCGCGGCGCGAGCACCGGCTGGGTCGCCTCGCCCTTGTCATTGACGTACAGCGCGGGCAGGTCACCCAGGTGGCCATCGCCCCAGGGGGTGCCGTGCCGGCCGGTCTTCTGCGGATCGAAGTGCCCGCCCGCCGCACCGGCCGCCGTGACCTTGCCGTCGGTCGTCTTGGGGTCGCAGCTGGGATTTTCGTGGATGTGAAAGCCGTGAATGCCGGGCGTGATGCCGGTGAGCTTGGGCGTGAACACCAGGCCGTACTCGGAGCGCGTGATGGTCACCGTGCCGAGGTCATCGCCCTGGCCCTTGTCGGTGGCAGCGTGGATGGGGACGGTGACGTCGGCGAAGGCGCTACCGGCGGCCAGCGTCATGCCGGCCAGGGACAGAATCCAACGGTTCATGGTGGGGTCTCGACAAAGGGGAATCAGGGACGCGCGGTGGCGCCGGGGGTCTGGCCAAAGGGCAAGTCCCGGGCGGGCGAGCCAGCGATGGTCGATGGACGTGCGCGCACATCTTCCGGGTGCGGCGGCGCCGGGTCCGGCTCGGCGGGGATGGGGGCGTCCGGGGTATCGGGTTCGACGGGCTGATGATGCATGGCTGTCTCCGGCAGGGGTCGTGCCAGCGCAATAGCAAGCGGCGTGCCCCCGGCCAGGCGGTGCGCGGGCGACGGGGCAGGGGTGGCTGAGCCCGCGCCGCTCTGCCTGCATGCGGTGAACCCCGCCGTGCGCAGGACTCAGCCCTTGTCGAACGCCGTCAGCAGATCGCGCGTGACGGTGCCGGCGCTGGTCGGGTAGTCGGCCCACGGGTCGGTCCAGCGCGCCAGCATGGCGGGGACGTTGCGCACGTTGAACACGGCCTCGCGCAGGTCGCGGCTGGCGTCCAGGTCTTCCCAGGCGATCGGCACCGACACCGGCGCGCCCTGGCGGGCGCGCACGGCAAACGCGGCGATGGCCGTCGCATTCTCGCCATTGCGCAGGTAGTCGATGAAGATGCGGCCGTTGCGGCGCGCCTTGCTCATGTTGGCCGTGAAGCGGTCCGGCATCAGGCCGGACAGATGGGTGGCCAGGCCACCGGCAAATCGCTTGGCCTGGTCCCAGTCCAGCGTGCGCCGGATCGGCGTGACCACGTGCAGGCCCTTGCCACCCGTGGTCTTCACGAAAGGCACCAGGTCCAGCTCGCGCAGCAGGGTCGCGCACAGCTGCGCGGCCTCGACCAGGGTGGCCCATTCGATGCCCGGCCCGGGGTCCAGGTCCAGCGTGATGCGGTCGGCACGGTCCGCGCGCGGCAGGGTCGAGCCCCAGGTGTGCAGCTCGATCACGCCGTTCTGCGCCAGCGCCACCACGCCGCGGGGCTCGGCCACCAGGATGTGTTCGCCGTCGCGCTTGATGCCCTCGGGCAGACGCTGCGCGATGTGCTTCTGGAAGAAGCATTCGGACTGCGTGCCCTGCGGACACCGCATCATCGCCAGGCGCCGGTCGGCCAGGTGCGGCATGAGCCGGTCACCCACGGCGTCGTAGTAGGCGGCCAGGGTCAGTTTGTCGATGTCCGGGTCGCGGAACAGCAGTCGGTCCGGATGCGTGATGCGGATGCCCGCGACCGGGTTGGCCCGCGCCTTGTCCTGCGTCTTGCCCTTGGCCTGGGACGCGACCCTGGCACGGGCCGGCGCGTCGGCATCGGGCGCGTTCGCCGCCTTCGTGCCCGAAGCCTTGCGGCCGGTGGCGTGGGCGCCTGCGGTCGTGGCCGTGCGCGACCTGGCGGAGGCCGCGCCCGGGGCGGTGCTGCTGGCCGCCGCGCTATCCAGCGCGACTTCGCGCCCGACGTCGCGCGCCGGCTTGTCCTCGCGAAGGCCGACGAAGCTTGCCTGGCGCAGCACGCCATCCCCCGTCCAGCCGGCGAATTCGGCCTCGATCACCAGCGTGGGCTTGACCCAGGTGATCTCGCGCGGGCCCCCGCTGCCAAAGCGGCGCTGGCTGGGCGGCAAGTCCGCGGCAAAGGGGCTGGCCTTCACGGCCAGCTTGCGCAGCTGCGCATGCAGACTGTCCAGCATGCCGCTGTCGAAGCCCGTGCCGATGCGTCCGGCGTACTGCAGCGCGCCGCCCTCGCGCACGCCCACCAGCAGCGCACCGAACCCGGCACGGCTGCCGGCCGGGCTGGTGAACCCGCCCACGACGAATTCCTGGCGCGGCCGGCATTTCAGCTTGAGCCAGCTACGCGAGCGCGTCTCGCTGTAGGGCGCGTCGCCGCGTTTGGCGATCAGGCCCTCCAGGCCCAGCCGGCACGCCTGCGCCAGGGCGTCGCGCGCACTGTGGGCATCGTCGGCCTGCACCTGGTCGGTGAAGCTGATCGGGGCCTTGCCTGTGTCGCGCAGCAGCGCCTGCAGCCGTGCCTGCCGATCGTCCAGGGGCAGGGCGCGCAGGTCCTGGCCGTCCCACCAGGGCAGGTCGAAGGCGATGAAGTGCAGCGTGGTGGCGCGCGCGTCCAGCGCGTTCTGCAACGCCTGGAAATCCGTCTTGCCATCCTCGCCGAACACCACGACCTCGCCGTCGATCCAGCCCGTGCCCAGATGCAGTGCGTCGATGGCCTGCGCCAGCGGCTGCATGCGGTCTGTCCAGTCCTTGCCGGTGCGGCTGATCCAGCGCACACCTGTGGCATCGACGCGGCACAGCATGCGATAGCCGTCGTATTTGAGCTCGTAGCGCCAGCCCTCGTCCGTCGGCGGCGCATCCACCAGCGTGGCCAGCTGTGGCGTGAGCCGTTCGGGCATGTCGGCGGGCGTGGCGGTCCCGGGCGTCTCGGCAGCCCCGGCAGCCGACGCCGGCGCGGCGCGTCGGTTGGCCGTGCGCATGGCCGGACGGCGGCGCGCGGCCTTGCCCGCGCCGTTGCCGTGCGTGGCGCCGGGCGTCGAGCGTTCTCGTTGGGGGACCGCCGATCCGCCCGTCGGGGCGATCGCCTCGGCATCGTCGCCAGCCACGACATGCGCGTCTTCCCGCTTGCGCAACAGCCAGGACTTGCCGTCGTGCCCGGTGCGGATCAGGATCCAGTCGCCCTGCAACACGCCGCCCTGCAGGGCGAAGTGCAGCCGCCCCTTGGCCAGGGCCGCGGCGGGGTCCGGATCCTGGGGCGTCCAGGTGCCGTTGTCCCAGATGTCGACGTGGCCCGCGCCGTAATGTCCCTTGGGGATATCGCCGGAAAAGCCCGCATAGTCCAGGGGATGATCCTCGACGGCCACGGCCAGCCGCTTGACCGCCGGGTCGCGCGAGGGTCCCTTGGGCACGGCCCAGCTCTTCAGCACGCCATCGAGCTCCAGGCGAAAGTCGTAGTGCAGCGCGCGTGCCGCATGCCGCTGGATGACGAAGATGCCGCCCGCGCCGCGCGGGCCGGCCTTGACCTTGCCGCCGGGCTCGGTGGTTGCCGTGAAGTCGCGCTTGTCACGGTAGGCGGTGAGCGCGTCGGTGGCCATGCGCGGCTGCGTCGCGTCAGGCAGCGCGCTTGCGCTGCGCCGCCGACTTGGCGGCGGACTTGGACGCGGCCTTGGCCGGCGCGCGACCCGAGGCCGTCGACTTGCTGTCGGACTTGGTCGGGGCCGACTTGCGCGCGGCGGCCTTCTTGGCAGGGGCGGCGGCCGTGCGGGATGTCGCGCCTCGGGTGCCGGCGCTCGCCGTCGTCTTGCGCCCGCTGGCACCCGCGTCGTCGCGCGCGCCCGTCTTGCGCGCGGCCTTCCTGGCCGCCTTGCGGGGGCTGCGGGGCGCGTCCTCGCTGGCTGTGTCGTCGGTGTCCTGCGCCTCGTCGCGAGCCGCCGACTTGCGGCCCGTGCGCGACTCGATGCTCTTTTTCAGCATCGACACCAGGTCGATGACCTTGGCGCTGCCGCGCTCGCGCGGGCCATCGTGGGACGGCTCGGTCAGCGTGTGGGTCTGGCCGGCATCGATCTTCTCCTCGATGCGCGCCAGCAGGTCTTCCCGATAGGCATCGCGGAACTGCGACGGGTCGAAAGGCTCGGTCATGTCATCGACGAGGCGGCGCGCCATGTCGGCTTCCCGCGAGGACACGCCCGCCTTCTCGAGATTGCCGGCAGGCACGTCCAGGTCGTCGCGCGCGATGATTTCGTCGGCATAGCGCATGGTGTTGAGCACCAGCATGTCGTCGACCACCATCACGGCGGCCAGATGCTGCTTGGTGTGCAGGATCACGTTGGCGATGCCGATGCGCTCGGACTTGCGCAGGGTCTCGCGCAGCAGCACGTAGCCCTTGGTACCGCGCTTGTCCGGCACCATGTAGTACGGCGTCTCGAAGTAGTAGGGGGGCAGTTCCTCGGCCTTCACGAAGCAGACGATCTCCACCGTCTGCGTGGCCGTGGGGTTGGCCTGGCGGAAATCCTCGTCGCTCATCAGCACATATTCGCCCTTTTCGTACTGATAGCCCTTGGCGATGTGCTCACTCTCGATCGTCTTGCCCGTGACCTTGTTGATGCGCTGGTAGCCGACCGGCGCCATGTCGCGCTGATCGACCCAGTCGAAGTCCAGGTTGGAGCGCCGCGCGCCCGGATGCAGCACGACGGGCACGTGCACGAGCCCGAAGGAAATCGCACCTTTCCAGATGACGCGTGGCATGAGCATTCTCCCGATCGTTGAAGCGGCGCCCACGGCCCGCTACCATGGGCGGGCGCCAGCCGGCGCAATCAAGCAACCGGCATGCCCATTGCCTGCCAAGGACGCCCTCCGTGATCATCGTGCATCACCTGAACAATTCACGCTCGCAGCGCGTGCTGTGGCTGCTGGAAGAACTGGGCCTGCCGTACGAGGTCAAGCGCTATGCGCGCGATGCCAAGACCATGCTCGCGCCGCCCGAGCTGCGCGCCGTGCACCCGCTGGGCAAATCTCCCGTCATTTCGGATGACGGCGAGATCATTGCCGAGACGGGCGCGATCGTTGAATACCTGGTGGACAAGGCCGGCGGGCGGCTGCGGCCCGTGCACGGCACGCGCGAGCAGCGGCGCTACACGTACTGGCTGCACTTTGCGGAGGGCTCGGCCATGCCGCCGCTGCTGATGACGCTGGTCTTCGGCAAGATTCCCACCATGCCCATGCCGTTCTTCGCGCGCCCGATCGCCCGGCGCATCGCCGAGGGCGTGCAGCAGCGCATGATCGCGCCCAACCTGCGCAACCAGCTGGCCTTCATGGAAAGCGAGCTGCAGAACCGCGACTGGTTTGCCGGTGACACGTTCACCGCGGCCGATGTGCAGATGAGCTTTCCGCTGGAAGCCGCGGCGCAGCGCGGTGGCCTGACGGCGGCCGCCTATCCGCGCCTGGCGGACTTCCTGCAGCGCATCCACGCGCGGCCTGCGTACCAGGCGGCCATCGAGCGTGGCGGCCCCTACGCGCTGCTGGGCTGAGGCCATCGGGCGGGCCGAAGGCTGCGCCCGCCTTCGTCGGTTCTGGCGGTCGGCCCCAGGCTGCGGGCCGTCACCGCTCGCCTGACGGCCGGCCGGTCACAGGCACGGGATCATGAACAGCACCGGAAAGCCGATCCAGACGGTGCCGAAGAGGCTGACCACGTTGAGCATGCACGTCGTGCGCCAGCCAAAGCGCACGGCGCGATCGGCATCGCCCGCCCGCCGCAGCGCGCGTGCCGACGCCCAGGTCATCAACGCCAGGGGCACCAGGTGCGCCAGCCACAGCAGGACCAGCAGCCAGTTGATGCCGTCCAGGCCGGCGAAGCGGAAGTCCGGCACGCCGTAGGCGCATGCGAGCGACATCCCGCCGTACAGGAAGATGAAGCAGGACGACCAGACCACCAGGCCGCCGCTCATCAGCAGCAGGGAAAACGGGCCTCGGGGAAACGTGCTCATCGGGCCCCCATCGGAAAGCCGTACAGCGCCAGCAGCGCCAGGACGCCGCAGACCAGCGTGTAGCGCCACCACGTGCGGGCGACGACCAGGTCCAGCCGGCGCATGGCGGACACGAAGCCATGCGCGCAGCGCGCGCCGGCAAAGCCCGACATCAGTGCGCCGATCGCGCAGTGCAGGGCCATGTAGTAGCACAGCACGGCGCTGATCGCGGCATACGCATGGCTGGTCGGCGGGGGCAGGGCGACGCTGGGCAGCGCGCCGAACGCGAGGCTGGCGACGAGCGCGGCGGCACAACCGAGCCACGACAGGCGACCGGCCGCCGGCGTGCGACCCGCCAGCGCCGCGTTGACCGCCCGCTGCGCCGTCACCCAGGCGGCGGCCAGGCCCGCCAGCGCCACGGCGGGCAGCCAGGGCGAGGCCGAGATCAGGGCAGGCGGCGGCCAGTTCGGCGCAATCGTCCACAGGAACACGTAGCCAAAGAGCAGGCAGGCGAAGAGCGTGCCGTCGGCGGCCAGCGTGAACACGGTGCCGGACCGCCCCGGCGCGCCTTCCGGGTCGCCATGGTGCGGCAGGAGCATCAGCCCCTGGCCCACATCGACGGGCTCGGGATCTTCCTTCACGCCCGTCGTCCAGGCCCAGCGCAGGAACACGCCCGCCACGAGGAAGGGGAAGATGATGGCGAGCCAGTACACCTTGAACAGCACGGCCAGGAAAAAGCCGCCGGTCAGCACCGTGGCCAGGATGGGCAGACGGCTCGGACCGGGCAGGATGACCAGGTGGCGCGCCTCGCCGGTCAGCACGTCCACGCTGATCGTCTCGCGGCGCGTGGGCACGGCGCTGCCCGGGTAGTGGCCGCCCGCGGCCAGCGCGCGGGGCAGGTCCGGGTCGTCCCACAGGGGCGTGCGGCTGGTGACATGCGGCTGGGCCGCGATGTTGTAGGCGGCCACCGGCGTGGCCGTCGCCCATTCCAGGGTGTCCGCGCCCCAGGGATTGCGCACCGCGGCGCGGCCCATGCGGCCCTGCAGGAAGACATCCAGCACCAGGATGCCGAAGCCCATGGCCTGCAGGAAGCTGCCGATGGAGGACACGAGGTTCAGCACGTCCCAGCCCAGGTGGCCGTCGTACACGTACACACGGCGTGGCATGCCCAGCAGGCCGGTCAGGTGCATGCCCAGGAAGGTGACGTTGAAGCCGATGAAGATGATCCAGAAGGCCCACTTGCCCATGGTCTCGGACGGCATGCGGCCGGTGACGTGGGGCAGCCAGTAATACACGGCGGCCATCACCGGGAACACCATGCCGCCGACCAGCACGTAGTGCAGGTGCGCCACCACGAAGTGCGTGTCATGGACCTGCCAGTCGAAGGGCACCAGCGCCACCATGACGCCCGTCAGGCCGCCCAGCACGAAGATGGTGAGAAAGCCGAACATGTACAGCATCGGCAACTTGAAGACGGGCTTGCCGGACCACAGGGTCGCGATCCAGGCGAAGAACTGCACGGCGGTGGGCACCGCCACCAGCATGCTCGCCGCCGAGAAGAAGATCTGGCCCAGGTAGGGGATGCCGACCGTGAACATGTGGTGGACCCACAGCCCGAAGCTGATGAAGCCCATCGCCAGGGCGCTGGCCACGATCCACGTGTGGCCCACCAGGGGCCGGCGCGCGAACACCGGCAGCATGGTCGAGACCATGCCGGCCGCCGGCAGGAAGATGATGTAGACCTCGGGGTGGCCGAACAGCCAGAACAGATGCTGCCAGAGCAGCGGATCGCCGCCGCGCGCGACTTCGAAGAAGGGCCAGCCGAAGGCGCGTTCGATCTCGAGCAGGATGCTGCCCAGGATCAGCGGCGGAAAGCCGATCAGGATCATGCCGGCCGTCACCAGCATGTACCAGGCAAAGATGGGCATGTTGCGCAGGCCCATGCCGGGCGTGCGCAGGCGCAGGATGCTGGCCACGATCTCGGCGGCGCCGCAGATGGCCGAGATCTCGGCAAAGGTGACGCCGATCAGCCAGATGTCGGCATTGATGCCCGGGGTGTAGGTGGTGCCGGACAGCGGCGTGTACATGAACCAGCCGCCGTTGGGCGCGAGCCCCAGCAGCAGGGCCGTGATGAGGATGAGGCCCCCGCACACATAGCACCAGTAGGCATACGCCCCCAGCCTGGGAAAGGCCAGGTCGCGCGCGCCCATCATCTTGGGCAGCAGGTACAGCGCGATGCCCTCGAGGATGGGGATGGCAAAGAGGAACATCATCACCGTGCCGTGCATGGTGAAGATCTGGCCGTACAGCTCGTTGCCGAGGAAGGCGTTGTTCGAGGTGGCGAGCTGGGC
>JAAIGF010151429.1_pt1 | contig 142671 bp, 130 predicted proteins | sample 6487441 | NCBI WGS metagenome assembly JAAIGF01 (sample SAMN13974129, study PRJNA590717) | phyllosphere metagenome | biome: pepper field; feature: multiple bacterial spot infested pepper fields; material: pepper leaves; isolation source: leaves from pepper fields | host: Capsicum annuum ... | reverse complement strand
GCCTTGCTCCAGGTTGAAGCCTGCGTCAGCGTAGCGGCAGGCGGGTGCATCGCCGGTGCGCGGCACGACGGCATAGCGAACCGGCAGGATGGGAACGCGGGCGCTGCAGGCCGGGCCGCTGGTGGCGCTGCTGACGGAGGCGTTAGTCATGGCGAGGATCCTTGCTTTCGCTCAGTGTCTGTAATTCGCGAAGGCGGGTCTGTGGCGATTCTTCGAGGTTTGTGTAGATCTTTCCTGCCTGGTCATCGCTCATCAGCCACATGTGCCTGGCCATTAGCCGAATGAACTGGCCTGCGACGTCCTCATCCCGGAAATTAAGGGCTTTCAGTTGCGGCAGCAGGGTTTCTATCCATTGGCCTATGTCCGCCAAGGTGTGGCTGGCATGGGATGGCATGGCCAAAACCTCATGTGCCAAGTTGAGAACAAAATGTTCATGCATACCTGTTTGCAGCCGATCAAGTTCCAGCTGGCGAAGGGCTATAGGCATTGCTGACTTCGAACGGGCGGCAGTCGGGTTGTTTTCATGAGTTTCCCACTCATGGGCCGGCCCCCGGCTGCTTTGCCAGGCAAGCCGAGACACTGGGCCAAGCCAGGTCTTGCGGTGATCGTCGTCCAAGGCACTTAGCCAGGCTGCAAGATGATCCGGTTTGAAATCGAAAGTGGCATCTGCCTGATCAGGGAGTACGACCTGCACCAGGCTGGTGAAGTGGTCTGCCAGCACAGTCAGGCCAACCTCGGCATCCAGTGCGATGGCTCCACCAATGGGCATCCAGTGGGTGACTGCGTGGGCAAGCAACTCGTGTGCTTCTGACACGTCCACCAGCAATGGTCCAAACTCATACCGCTCGTCCATCACGCTGCGCTTCCATAACCATGCATGCCGAGTGTTTCTGCTTACGTCATTTATGAGGTCGATAACCGATGGGGCATAAGCAGGAAGCTGTTCGCCCTCCTGCGGTAGGGGCCGGTATGCCCGGTGTTCGATCGCGTGGGTAATGAGCAGAAGAAAGCGGCAGCCATGAGCGAAATGTTCGCTGTGCGGAGAATGTGAGTGCGTCGTAGTCATTGGCCCGACCTCCGGTTACAACGGCAATCGGTTAACGAGCATGAACCATCAGGGCGGCGCCCACACAAGCGCTGCAGAGGTTGGCCAGTGGCCGGTGCGCTGTTGATGGTGAAAGGGCTTGCAGTTCCGGCAGCGGTTTTGAGTATCTGGCCATTGATGCGAATTGTCGGGCTGTCCAGCGTGATGCCGGTTTCGTCGATTCGAATGGAGCCTCCCGGGCCTTGGAGTACTACTGCTTCCGATGTTCGAAGTTCATAGCAGGCCGTACGTCTGCGGATCGCACCTCGGGCTTCCAGTACGGCATGGCCCTTGACCTGCTGCTCGAAGTTGCCACCAATGCGGCTGTGGTGATTGGCCGCAATGAGGTCGTGGCGATGATTACCGACGGTTTCTACCCGATCCTTCGCGATCTTGAGTGTCTGGTTCCGACCGACTTTTAAAAGTGTGTCTTGCCCAATGATGATCCGCTCGTTATTGCCAACTTGCTCATCGCGGTTGCGGCCGATGATGATCGACTCGTCGTTGCTGACCTGTTCATCGCGATCATGGCCAACCCATGTGGTGACATCATGTTTGACCTCCGTGTTTAGGTCTTTCTGGGCATGGATGAACACTTCTTCCTGCCCCAGTTCATCCTCGAAACGCAGCTCATTGAAGCCATCGCCCTTGTGGGTCTGGCTTTTGATCGTCATGCGGGTCTTGTGAGCGGGGAGGTCGTAGGGCGGTAGCTGGTTACCGCAGTAGGTGCGCCCAGTGATGATCGGCTGATCAGGGTCACCATTGACATAGTGGATGATCACGTCCTGGCCAACACGCGGGATGGCCATCGAACCCCAACTTCCGCCGGCCCAGCCCTGGGATACCCGTATCCAGCAGGAACTCGACTCGTTGTCTTGGCTTTCTCGGTCCCAGGGGAAGCTGACCTTCACCCGGCCCCATTTATCACAGTAGATTTCTTCATCTTTTGGCCCGACCACGGTCGCCATGTGCGGCCCGTCGACGCGAGGCTTGCCCAGCGGGGCCGGGCGCCACTCAGTTCTGCCAGGGATCAACTGTGCCGTTTGCTCATAACGCGTGCTCTGATCGGCGCCTGCAGCTTCTTCTTGCAGGCTGGTGAACTGGCAGCCTTTGTGAGTAACCGCTTTCACTCGCCAATGAGTATTGAGGTCGTCACGTGGGTGCTCTCTCAGGGTGAAGCTGAGCCCCGGTTGCAGACGCACATCGTCACCTTGAACCTCGGCGATTCGCACATCATGGCGCAGCGCGGTGATGCGGTTTTCGGTGAATGGTTTGCCAACGGCACCGCGCTTGTAGCGGCCGGGGTAATCGAAGTATTCATAGTCCGTGGACTGGTGCTCCAGGAAGGGACCGGTGGCCGTGTGCTCCTGGCGATACTCAGGGTGGGTGAAGGTGTAGTCGCGCTGGACCTGGCGAGCGGTGCGTACCTGCTCGCTGTAGCGCAAGCGGCGAAGGCAAGGCATGGCTTGATCGCCGCCGCTGTTGGCCCGATAAAGCACGGCGTACGGTTTTTGGGGGGCGTCACCCTCGTAGAAGCCTTCATCGACATCCTCTGCCTGAGGTACATTGGCCGTGATGTTTCCGAAGGTCAGCAAACGGTCGGTGATGATCAGTGTGTGTTGTTTCTCTGTGTGCTCGAATCGATAGACAATGCCTTCCTCGGCTGCGAGCCGGGCAAAGAAATCGAGGTCGGTTTCACCGGCCTGAACACAAAACTCCCGAGCCTGATGATCGAACCCCGTGCCGAACTTATACTGCTTGATGCCCTGACCCTCGAGCATCAGCTCAAGAATTTGCGGGACGGTCTTGTGCTGGAAGATGCGCCAGTTCGAGCGCAGGTTGGCCCGCGCAAGTTGCGGCTCGACCAGCGCATCATAGTAAGTGCGGTAGAAGCCACTTTCCGCCTGGCTGAACGTACTGACCAGACCGTGTACGTAGCGTACCGGGCGTTCCCCTTCCCAGATGGTGAAGAGCACGGGTTTGTCGAGCAGGTGGCCGAAGTCGATGTCGTTTTCGAAGCTGACCAGTTTCAGCTCCAGCTTGAAGGGCGTACTGATTCCCTCTCGAAGTTCAAACGATACTACTTGGAGTTCAGCGTCTCCAACCAGTGGCTGGAAGCTGTAACGCAAATCTGATTGGCTAGGCATAAGCAATCCTTGTCCGCCGCCTGAGGTGACACAAGTCCGGGCAGGTAAACCCGCCCGGAGCATTCATGAGTATCAGGCGACTGGTGCTCGCCAATCATCAGAGCCGCTGGTACCGGCTACGGTGTGCTCCCAGACGATCTTCCGATAGGTCATTGCAACCTCGACCAGCTGTGTGTAGTTCTCGTATACCTTGTCTTGAGCGTGGGGGAGGACGGTGTTGATGCTGACGATGGTGGCGTCTTCAAGCGTGGTGGAGAAGAAGTGCTCTTGTTTACCCTCCGTCGAAGTGCGGTACCAATTGACTTCGACCATCGGCAGCATCTCGCCAGTGACCAACGCTTGGTACATCAGCGGCGTGGCCTTGTTGAGTGAACTGGTGAACTTGAAAGGCTTATGTACGCGTTGACCGCTAGGTTGACCATTCTGTGGGTCAGTGGGCGTGGTCACCTCATGCTTGATTTCCTGAACCAGGATTTGATCTTCATGGCCTTGCTGGAAACCATTGCCGACGGAGTCAGCGGTGTATGCACCTGCAGTGATCAAGCCTTGTTTTTGACCAGTGATTTTTATGTAAGCGGGTATTGGCATGGCAGATTCTCCTTCGTCCATGTAGATTTGCACGCACACCACAGGTGGCGTGGCCATCGGAAACGATGGGCTTGTCCGCAAGGCTCATGCCTTGCTAATTTGCTGAGTCCGTTTTGAACGTGGCTCCTGCCTATTGCTGCAGGATGCCGTTGAGTGACTTCAGTACCTCGATGGTCATCAGGTGCAGGCGATAGCTGTAGATGCCGTAGGCCACTGCCATGGCAAAGGCGGACATCAACAGCGGGCTCCACCAGGGCCATTGCCGGTTCATGCGGAAGTTGTGCGGGGCTACGTTGGTGTAGGGGTCGCAGACTTCTTCCGGTGCAGGGCCTCGTAATTCGCGGATGATCCTGTGCAGTTGGTGAATCAGTGCGGTACGTGTTTGTTCGCCTTTCGGGGCAAGGGCGTACTTGCCCTTTAGCCCAAGGCAGAGTGCGAAGTACATGAACTCCAGCACGTCCTGATAACGCTTGGGCTCCCGCATCAGCCGGGAGATCACGGTGAAGATTTTTTCCCCGCCCCAGGTTTCGTCATGGAAGATGCTCAGCAGCGGTTCCTGGCTCCAGCAGCTGCACTTGCCCCAAGGGCGCTCCATCACGGCTTCGTCGATGTACAGGCACAGGCCGTAGGAATAGGCCAGTAGTTGAGCGGGCTCGTAACCGTGCTGGCGCAGTTCTTCCTGTATGGTGTCGATCTGGTTTCGCACCTGTTGGTGCACTTCCCTGATGTTCGGCAGGTCGTCAAGCGTACGCAGGCGTATTACAAGACCGAACAATGGCGATGCAGCGTCCAGCATCAGGTTGGTGAACCCGCCACGCAGCTGAAATTCCGGGTCAGCTGGGTAGCCTTCTTGAACGGGCTCAGGCTCAGGCAGTTTCTCAAGTGTTTGCGACCTGGAAGACATGGCCAGTTCTTCGCTCGCTGGCCGCTCAAGGGTTGAGTTCAATTGGTTGACCTGAGTTTTTTTTGCATCTGTGGGCGTATTGTTGTCATCAGCCATTTCATTCACTCCTGACCGCCCAGAGCTGCAGTTCAAGCCCTGGGAAGTCCCCCGCAATGTGAAGACCAAAGCCATTTGCTTTGGCCATGCAGGCCCAGGCCGGGTCGCGCCGGTTCAACTCGAAGTAGCTGAAGCCCGCATGGAAAGGCAGGTCGCGGGGCGCAACAGGCAATGGCAACAGGGGGATGCCCGGCAGTTGCAGTGGCACCAGGTCGCTCAGTGATTCGAGTGAAGTAATCTTGGCTTTCTGGATGAACATCTGGCGCAGCGCTGCCGGTGGCAGGTCTGCGCGCACGGCGAGGATGAAGTCGGCTTCGTCGATCAGCCGGCGGTCCTCCAGCGTGGTCGTCATCACGCCGAATTTATCGCTTTGCAGTGGCAACGACACGGCACGCGGCCGCAAGACGGTACTCAGAGAGCGGCGCAGTGTGGCTTCAAGCGGCTTGAAGGACGCGTGCAGCGCTGTGTGTTGATACGCGGGGTACTCTTGCGGCAGCCTGCTCTCGTCGGTGAAGGTGACGAATTCGCCACAGGCCTGGCTTATGCACAGGTACAGCTGCTCCGGGTGCGTGTGTACTTGCCGGGCCAGGTGTTGAAAGCACGGCCACCAACGGTTCATGGCCTGCAGCAGGTTGAAGTCGCGAATGTCGGCGATGCCGGACTGGCCCGAGGCGCCAATGCGCATGGCAAGGCCTCGAGCCCGTTCCCGAAGGGAGTGGGTGATTTCGTCAAGGAACCGTTGCAGTGCCGGCACTGCCCGTACAGCCAGGCTGGTTGGGTAGAACGCTTCGTCCAGTTGCAGGCCGCCGTCGGGGCGCCTTTCCAGAATGCGTGCCAGTGCCAGGCGGGAAAAGGCGCTGCTGTCTTCGGTCTTGCGTTTGAGCTGCAGGTTGGGCACTGCAAGGTCTACCTGCGTCAGGTCACCGTCAGCAGAATGGGTATCCTTGATCTCTTGTGCCTGGGCGGTGTAGCGAAAGTTGGCGGCATTGTCGGGCCAACTCACTTCGCGGCCGCCATCGGTATGCAGCGGCAGGCACAGATACACTTCACACTCTTTGCTCGGGTCGTCGTCGATTTCCAGCGGTGGCGGTGGCGGCAGGTCGGCGGGAATGTCGAACGCGGTGCCATCCGGCATGATGCCCCGCGCCCGGGTGATGGCGATCTTGCCCAGGCTCAGGTACTCGTCGTTCAGCTGCAGCTCGCTGAAGCCGTAAAAGGCTGCATTGAGGCTGGCAAGGCGCTGGTGCAGGGCCGCTTCGCTAGCCCTGGCCGCCTGCTGGAAATGCTGTGGTTTTACGTACAGGCCCTCGGGCCAGAGAACGGTGTTGCGTGAACTCATGGGCGCTCCGTGTCAACGTGAGTAAGCAAGTAAGGCAAAGGGGGGGAGGCGCCATCAGTCTTCTTCCTTGAGCACGATGTGCGTGTCGTTGACCAAGACTGACAGCATGATCTGGCGGCCACGCGGCGGAATGCGCAGCACTTGTCGCCAGCGGGCGTTCTCATGGCCCCGGTAGTCGCCAATCACCGCCACGAAACGGGTCTCGGCGTGGATGGGTTCGAACGGTATGTACTTGAACTGACCTGGGCGCAGCAGGTAATCGTCATCACGGATGTAGGTGCTGCGCAGCACTTTGGCCGGGTCCTCTTCCAGCAACTGGTAGACGGTGTTGCGTAATAGCGAATCGTCGCGCAGTTGCAGGATCTTGATGGCCATTGGGGTGGCGACCGGTTCTGTGACCGTTGTTGTGGTGCGCGGCAAGGTCAGCACCACCGTCGGGTCGTCGTAGCTGCCTGGGGTGCCTTCTTCCAGAGGGGAGCGCGCCGGAGCGCTGTCGCTTTCTTCATCCCACTCGACGGGGGACATGGCTGGAAACTGCACTTGCAGGTACTCGAACAGGGCGCCGATCTTTTCGGTCAGCGCATAAGGGTCGCCGGCACTCAGGCTTACGGCGTAAGGGCTTGGCTCCAGGGTTGTATCCGCTTCAGCTGTTACGACAAGGCTGTTCGGATTGCCATTGAGGGTAGGGCTGGCATTGAGGCTGAACGCGACTTCGGTCGGGTGATCCTTGGGTGACCCGATGGGCAACGAGTGGTCCATGACTACCTGGCTCATTCTGCTCAAGGAGGTGCAGCCGGATAGCCCGAGCAATGCCACCAGCAAGGGCGCGATCAGGCACGTCTGGCGAATCATGGGCGTTCTCCGGCAATCAGTCGTTGCAGTGGGTTTTCTGCTGCTGCCCCTGAACCCGTTGAGTTCAGCGCTGCCAAGGGATCGTTGCCCTTGGCTGGTTCGAAGATCGAGCAGATCTCGGCTGCCGGTTGAGGGGGGGAAGGGGGGAGCGACCAAGGGCTGACGGGCGATTCGGCTATCAGGTGGTCAAGTAACGAGCGCTCAGGGTTGAACAGGTCTTCCAGCGAGCGCTCGCAGGTTTGCTCCTGGGCGTACTGGACCAGCAGCCGATAAGCGCCGATACGGAGGTGGTCGCCTTCCAGTAGCCGCCTGGGTGGCATGGCCCCCAGACTGTTGACGCTGTCATTCAGGTAAGTGCGGTGGCAGTGATCAATTACGCAGAAGCTGCTTTCGACCCAGCGGATTTCGCAGTGGATGGGTGCAATGGTTTGATCGCGGTCATTGAGCTGCCAGTCTGCCTGCCCGCTACCGATGGTGCCGCCCTTGCAATCGAACCGGTGCCGCGTTGTTACGTCATGCTGCAACTGGTCGAGGTTGGTGATGATCAAGGACAGTGTGTTCATGACCGCCCCCTGAACCGCACAGCAGGGCGGGTCTGGCCATGCCGGTCATCAACGAAGCTGGTCCAGCCCAGGTATGCGCCTTGGCTACGGTGCAGGCAGAAGGGCGACAACCCGTTCTGCTTCAGGCGCAGCTCCAGGTCGTAGGCCAGCGCGTCACGCAGCAGAAAGTCGATCAGCGCACGCAAACGGCCGAAGTTGATGCCGCTGGGCAGAAAATCCAGCAACTGCGCCTGATCAAGCTCACTGAGCACGATGGTGAACTTGCTACTGCGGGTGCGGGTGCGGCTACCGACCACGAACGAGCTGCCCAACTGGCCGTTGCTTCGGCCCAGGCTTACCCGTTGCCTGGCCGCGGTGGGCACCGAGCGCGTCTCGAACTCGCGGATCTGCACATGCTCGAGATCGAAGCAGTGGGCAATGATTCCGGCCACGGCACCCGGGGCGCGGCTGCGGCTGGCGATAACCCCGGCAAAACTGAGCAGCCGGCTCCAGGGCAAGGCCGTGTCACCACGCAGTTGCTTGTCGTTAAGCCCCAGCAGGGCAAACATGTACTGCGAGAAGCCATCATTGGCCCCTGTCTGGTAGCGGACGTAGTAACGGTACTTGCGCCAGATACGATGCAACAGGCTGAGCAGGTAATGGTTGAAGAAGTCGAAGAAGGCCGGCCGTACACCGATACCCTGCGCATGTTCACAGGCCACCTGTTCCAGGTAATAGGTGGGCAGCGGCGAGTCGGTACCGTGCAACCCCAGGAACGTTGTAATGACGCGGTAGCGTGCCTCCTCATCAGGCATTCGCTGGACTTTGTACACGTCCGAAACGGGGAAGGTCAGCCGCGGGTCGCATGCCAGGCGCACGCGCAGCCGGGTGGCTTCGCCCTGCCAACGAGGCTCCAGGTTATCGCCATGCAGCCCGTGCAACCGTTCCAGCAGTTGGAAGAAGTTGTACTGGTTGGCCTCGGCAAGCAGCCTGTTGGCTAGATTAGCGGTTGTTTGCCGGTCTGGATGGGCCATGTGTAGTGCTCGTTGTTGGTGATGTTGATCACTTCCAACTGATGGAAGGAATTGATGCTGGCGTACAGCGCGAAGAAGTGGGCGAGTACGCAGCCGAACAGGTACAGGTCGCCTTCGCAGAGAAAAGCGGCCTGGTCCAGTTTCAGCCGGCTGTGCAGGCCGCGAATGGGTTGCCCTTTGATCAGCCAGTCCATGGGCTTTGTGTGAATGTCGCGCATGCCGTTCAGACGTTTGCCGGTGGCGCGGGCCTGCTGGATGTCGTGCAGGGCGACAAAGTCGTAGGTGCGAAGCACTGCTTTCAGCGGTTCGACCGAGAGCAGGGACAGGTAGTTGAGCGACATGTTGGAAACCAGCGCCCACTGCAACTGGCCGTCCAGCACCGGGCGACAGGGGCGGGTGGGCTTACTGATATTGCTGTAGGTGGCCAGTGGAGGCGTATGCTCGGTAAGGGTGCTGATGTCACCGATACCCAGTGCCAGTGGCAGGTCCCGATTGGTGCAGGTCAGGTCGATGGACACTGTTTCCAGCTCACCGATGTAACTGTTGGCGTCGGCCCGGACGAAGGCTATGCGATGTGTGACGCCATCGCCGTGCAGGCTCTGCTCGAGCTGGCAGTGGTAGTACAGCGCCGTGCGCCCCTGAACATGCTCGATTTCGTGAGCGAACGATTCGAAGGGGAGGAAGGTTCGCAGGTGCTCACCGGTGTTTCGGTCTGTTGCTGCTCGGCTGCTGATGACTTGGTCGACACTGAAGATCTCGTAAGCATTCGGCTCTGTGCCCTTGGGCTTGAGCGTGACCATGGCCTTCCCGCTCGACAGGTCGATGGGTTCGGCACTGTGCTGGAACAGATTGACTGCAGGTGTGCAGAACAGGCTGAAATCTGCATTGCCGATGCGCAGCGTATTGGGCAATTGGCGCGTGAAGTGAAACTCAAGGGTTACCTGCTGGCTTCCTTGTGCTGGCCAGGTTCTATCCAGCCCGGTAACACTGAAAAATTGGAAACGCTGGGGGAAAACGAAGTACTCCTGCAGGATCCTGTAGCCATCAAAAACGTTCTGCGGGTAGGGCAGCAAGGCGTCTTCGGGGTTGAACCCCGGGAACGCGATGCTGCTTGCCGGTAGCCGACGAACTTCGCCATTGATGGTCACGCTGAGGTGCTTCAGGTATTGAGAAACCCACAAGTACAGCGTGCGGGCGGTCAGGGTGTCGCCGCTGAGGTGGAAATCGATGCGGGTGCAGCCCAGGCTGTTCAATGGCCGGTCGGTCAGTATGTTCAGATTGACGCTGACTACAGAGCTGTCGAGCGTGTGGGTTGCGCCCACCGTTTCGACCTCGAACGGGTGAATATGCACTGCAGTGCAAGTGCGGAACTCGCAGGTCACACCGTCCACCGGTTTTGAGAACAGCCGCGACCCCTTTGGAATGTGCTGTGACTGGCTGAGGGATTGCTTGACCGGCGTGAACTGGATGACCGTTGCACTGGGCAGGGGGCGCAGGTAGTTCGGCCAAAGCAGCTGCAGCATGGGGTGGGTCAGCTCTGGCAGGTCGTCTTCCAGCTTGAGCCGAAGTTTGGCAGTCAGGAACGCAAAGGCTTCCATCAAGCGCTCGACATCGGGGTCGCTGGCACCCTTGCCGAGGAACCGGGCGAGCTGAGGGTTGTCCTTGGCAAAATCGTTCCCCAGTTCGCGCAGGTAGCGCAGCTCTTCGCTGAAGCTGTCTTTCAGTGACATGGGTCACCTCACTCGGGTGTAGCGGTTGTGCCCGTTGACCAGCAGTTCGAGTTGTAATTGTTCTGCGTGGTTGTTTACCTGCACTTGGCAATCGAGCCTGAAATGCAGCTCCAGTGGGGCATGGGGATCGGGAACGGCTTTGAGTGTGCGTATTTGTATGCGTGGCTCGAAATGCCGGAGCGTGCGGCGGATGTCCGCGCTTACCTGCACAAGCAAGTCGCCGCTGCTCACGTCATGCCCGTTGAAGTCGCACAGGCCCAGCTCAGGGCTGCTCTGGGAGCAGCCCTTTCGGGCATTTAGCAGCGTTTCGAGGTGGCGCTTGATAGTGGTGAACTTGTGGGTGGCGCTCTCCTGTCGGGACGCCTCCTGGCGGGTGCGCTGATCCGCCTTCAAACGATCAAAGAAGCCACTCATTTCGAATCGAGCCGCCCGACCAGGGAGATTTCGAAGTTAGCGCCCATGTATTTGAAATGGGGGCGCACCGCCAGCGAGACCCGATACCAGCCTGGGTCGCCGGCAACATACGAGACCTCGATGGTGGCGGAGCGCAGTGGCCGGCGGCTGCGAACATCGGCGGATGGGTTTTCCTGGTCGGCAACATACTGCTTGATCCATTTGTTCAGTTCGGACTCAAGGTCACGGCGTTCCTTCCAGCTACCGATCTGCTCGCGCTGCAGCACCTTGATGTAGTGAGCCAGCCGGTTGACGATGAACAGGTAGGGAAGCTGGGTGCCCAGTTTGTAGTTGGTCTGTGCCTGCAGCCCTTCGGGCGTTTTCGGGAACACCTTGGGCTTTTGAACCGAGTTGGCAGAGAAAAACGCAGCGTTGTCGCTGTCTTTACGCATGGTCAGGGCAATGAAGCCCTCTTCGGCCAGTTCGAATTCCTTGCGGTCTGAAATCAGCACTTCGGTAGGTATCTTGGCTTGCAACTGGCCCAGGGATTCGTAAAGGTGAACCGGCAGGTCATCGACAGCACCGCCCGATTGCGGGCCGATGATGTTCGGGCACCAGCGGTAGCGGGCGAAACTGTCGTTGATGCAACCGGCCAGCAGGAAAGCAGAGTTGCCCCACAGGTAGTTGTCGTGACGCCCACCGATGTCTTCGTTGTAGTTGAAGCTCTCGATCGGCTTTTCCTGTGAATGGTAGGCTGAGCGGAGCATGAACCGTGGCCCGGTCAGTGCAACGTGACGGGCATCTTCACTTTCTCGGAAAGCACGCCACTTGGCATGTCGGGGGCCGGCAAAGAGGTCTTTTATTTCCTTGAGGTTTGGCAAGTCTTCGAAACTGCTCAAGTTGAAAAATTCGGGAGAGGGCGCAGCAAGAAAGGGCGCATGGGACATGGCGCCGACAGCGGCCATGTAGCTCAGTAGTTTGATGTCTGGCGATGAGGGACCGAAGTTGTAGTTGCCAACCATGGCCGCCACCGGCTCCCCACCGAACTGACCGTAGCCTGCCGTATAAACATGTTTGTAGATGCCACTGCAGGTAATGTCTGCGGCATTCTCGAAGTCGTCGAGCAAGTCCTCTTTACCTGCATGTAGTACTTCGAGCTTGATGTTTTCCCTGAAGTCCGTGCGGTCGACCAGAAGTTTGAGGCTTCGCCATGAACCCTCAAGTTGCTGGAACGCCGGCTGATGCAGGATGGCATCCATCTGTTTGCCGAGCACCCGGTCAACTTCTGCAATCATCTGGTCGACCCGGTGCTTGTTGATCAGTTGGTCAGGGTCATTACTCTTGAGCATTTCGGCAATAAAGGCAGATACACCCTGGCGGGCAATCTGATAGCCCTCTTGAGCAGGCACCAGTTTCGTTTCTGCCATGATCTGGTCGAGCAAGGTGACATTGCCCAGCGTGTCGCTCGTGGCGTCTGTGGCAAGGGTGGTGTTGCTTGGCTTAGGCATGGGGACACTCCGTTGTCTCAGTGTTTTTCTGGCGCCTCAAGCACCAGATTCAGTTCTTGGGCGAGCTGTTTGCGGGCCTGCTCGTTGTTAAGCAGGTGCTGCAACTGCTTGCGGAATGCCGGAACGTTGCCCAGCGGGCCTTTCAGGGCGACCAGCGCTTCGCGTAGCTCCAGCAGCTTGTTCAGCTCTGGCACCTGCAGAGCGATGCGGTCAGGCCCGAAATCGTTGATGGACCTGAACTGCAGGTGCACAGCCAGGTCGGCATCCGGTGCCGCGCTGAGCAGGGATGGCACCGACATATCCAGGCTGACGTTGGCGTCGTTCAGCACGCTGTTGAAGGTATGCTTATCGATGCCTATGGCCTTGCGGTCTTCAAGCGCCCGGTTGTCGTCCAGGCCGAAGTCGCCCAGCACCAGCATTTTGTGGGGCAGCTCGACCTCGGCCTGCTCATCGCTCGTAGCAGGGACATACTTGATATTGACGCGCTCTTTAGGCGCGATGGTTCCCGTGTTTCTGGACATCAGTACGTAACTTCCTGTTGATTTGTAGGATGTTTGGAAGCAAGGTGCTTTAATGCTTTGCTGAATGTTGTGGGAAACTTCCTGGCTACCTTTTCCTGCGTTGTCGATTGTCCCGCTCCTATAAAAACCATGCAGGGGAAAGTGTTCTTTGGTCGAGCGATAAGATGTAAATAAATATTTGTTTGTGTGCGCTCGGTGCTCTGTACTAGGCTCTTTATCCAGTTTTGTTCTGGTTGGCTGTATATCTATGTATGAATTGGTGTTTGTCTGTAGGAAAGTGCATGCAGCTATGTAGGGCGCGCGTACTACTTCAAGGAGTGAATTCAAGATGATCAACCGATGTGCATATGGCGCCGGTCTCTCGCTGCTGTTTTGTCTGCAGCCGGTATTGGCGGGCCCCACGCGAGATTGCCCCCGCGTCGTGTCCAACGTCGAACGGCTGGCCTGTTTCGATCAGGTGGCGGGCACCCCGGCGTACACGACAAAGCGGCAGCGGTCTGCACCGGAGCAGCAGGCCCCCAGTGTGTTGCGCGTGATGGCGAATGAAGCTGCCAGGGCGCCGGATGACCTGACGTTTCGTATCCGCAGCCAGAACCAGGGCGGTGAAGGGCCACCAGCGCTTGTGATTTCGGCGCCCGCCATCGCATCGGGCGATGAACGTACTTACATGGCGATCAGTTGCATCCAGGCCATCTCCCGGCTACAGCTGATTACCAGGCGCCCGATCGAAGCAAGCTGGGTCAAGGTAAGGCTGACCGGGGAGGGATGGTCTACCCGTGAGACACCCTGGCAGGTGATGGAGAACGGGCAGGTGCTCGATGCCGGGCGCGGCCTGCCAGCCATCGAGCAGATCAGGAAGCTGATCGGTGCCCAGCGTATCGAGGTTGAAAGTGATCACCCCGAGATCGATGGCCATACCTTCGATGCACAAGGTCTGGCCCCCCTGATCGGCCAGGTGCGGAGCACATGCCGCTGGTAGCGCAGGTATCCGGGGACGAGGTCGCTCGGTTGCTCGCGCCAATCGATCCGGCAGTTCCGGCTGGGCTGTTCGATGCCGAGGACGAAACCTATCAGGCCATTGACCAGGAAATGGTCAAGCTGGGTGGGCTGCAGGACGCCTCGATCGACTGGGCTTACATCGAAGAAGCGTCCCGTCACTACCTGAGCCGGCAGTGCAAGCACTTGCGGATCGTTGCGCACCTGAGTAGCGCATGGCTGCGCAGCGGCTGCTGGGAGCGGTGGGGATGCACCTTGGCATTGCTGGCCGGCATGATCGAGCGCTATTGGGAGCCTGCTTACCCCAAGCCGGGGCCGAAAGGCTTTCTGGGCAAGCGTAAGCTGGTTGGCCTGGTAATCAACCGTTTGACCGAGGCCCTACCGCGTCTTGACCGTTTCACCTACACCCCTGCCCACGCAGCGGCGGCACAGGCCGCACTGAAGCAACTGCAGCAACAGGGCGCTGCACAGCTGGAGGCAGCTGTACTCTACGAATTGGAGCGGCTGCTGTGCAGGCACATGGAACTCGCCAGCGGTGGTGGCGAAGATAATGTGCCCAAGGTACCGGCGGCCAGCGTGAACCCCGCGCCGGTAGCCGATGTCATGGCCATGCCCGTGGTGCGGATGCCGATGGGCAATGAGCGTGAGACACGGCGGGCTGTGCTGACCATGGCCGAACTCATCAACCAGCAGGACCCTTATGACCCTACTGGTTATCAGCTACGACGTTTTGGTTTATGGGCGCACATTCAGGTGGCACCCCAAACCAGGCAAGACAACCTCACTGAACTGGTGTCTGTCCCGCTGGAGATCACGCGTGTCTATGAAAAGGCCATCGCCAGTACGGCGATTGACCCCGAAGTGCTTCAACGCATTGAAAAGAGCGTGACGGCTTGCCCCTTCTGGATTCGTGGCAGCTTTCTGGCAGCGACTGTTGCCACCCGGCTGGCGATGGGCGAGGTGGCTGAGGCCATCCGATACGCGACTGCCCGCTTCGTACAGCGCATGCCGGCGCTGCAACAGCTGTGCTTCTGCGATGGCATGGTATTTGTCGACGACCAATGCCTGGCCTGGCTCAAGGGCACGCAAGGGCCTGCAGGCCAGGCTGCAGCCCCGCAGGAGTTTGGCAGCCTGCGCGAGGAGCTGATCAGCCAGCTGGAAACCGATGGGGTAGAGCCGGTGCTCCTGAGGCTGCAAGGGCTGCAAGCGGGCTTTCGTGCCCCCCGTGAGCGCTGCCACACCACGGTGATCGCTGCCGACCTGCTTGCCGCACGGGGCGTGTCCTGGCTGGCCCGGGACCTTTGCGCCAGCGTTGCCCTAACGATGCAGCAGACCACCGCCAGTGCATGGGAGCCAGAGGTATTTCAGCGGATTGAGCAGTACGCGGCATCCCCTGCGCTGGCCGTTCAAGACAAGGATCAGGAGCCTCGATGAATCAAACAAGGACGCAATTCAAACGTTGGGGCTTGCCGTGGGTAGCCCGCACTGGCTTGGCGCTGCCGCTGTTGCTCGGGCTTGGTACTTTGCTGATGCTGATCGCGATCTGGTGGCTTGGCCCGCAATGGATGTGGCGGGGACAACAGCCGTTGGCAAGCGTGGCTCATCGCAGCATGGCAAGCCTGGTACTGCTGCTGGTGCCGCTATTGTGCTGGCTTGTGGTGCTGTGTAAGCGCTATCGCCACCTGCAAGCGGAGCGCCGACAGGCTCTGGCCGCCGAACAGGACCGCGTACTGCCCTTCGTGCAGGCGCAAGAGAGGGCGTTGAACCAAGGACTTGAGCGGTACCTCGACATTGCCGGCGGGCGACGCGCGTTGTACCGGTTGCCCTGGTACCTGGTGTTGGGCGACGAGCAGTCCGGTAAAAGCAGCTTCATCGATCGCAGCGGACAGTGCTTTACCCTGACGCGAATCGACCAGGCCCAGGCACGCGGGCGACAGGCTGAAACACTGGCCTACCCGGTAGGCTGGTGGGTCAGCGACGATGCCGTGATCATCGATCCGCCCGGTGCTTTCATCAGTCAGAAAATACCGGCGGGCTCGGCGGCCAGTGCCACCACCGAGTCTGCCCCCTCTGCCCCCCCCGACACCCAGGCCCGATTGTGGGAGCACCTGTTGGGCTGGCTGCTGCGTAACCGCAGCCAGCGGGCGCTCAATGGTGTTTTGCTGGTGGTCGACCTGCCGGCTTTGCTGCATGGCAAGCCAGAGCAACGCATCGCGCTGGCCCATGAGCTGCGCACGCGCTTGTACGAAGTGAGCAGCCAGCTGGGGTCACGCCTGCCGCTGTATGTGGTGCTGACCAAATTCGATCTGCTGGACGGCTTCGACCCGTTCTGCAGCAATCTTTCGGCCGCCAGACGGGAAAGCCTGTTGGGGTTCACCTTCAAGCTGGATGCGATTGACACGTTCGACGCCTGGCTGGATGAGTATGACGAGCACTACGGGCGGCTTCTGGCCAAGTTGAATGAGCAGGTCATCGATCAGCTCGATGTATTGGGCAAGGCTGCGCCGTGCGGGCGCTTGTTCTCGCTGCATGCACAACTGGTCGGGTTGCGCCCCATACTGCTGACATTTCTACGCGAAACCTTGGGCAGTGACCGTTTTACCACGCCCCCCCTGGTACGTGGCGTGTATTGGTCGTCAGTGGTGCAGCAAGGCGACATGCAAAACGCATTTGTTCGTGAAGCGGCTCAGCCCTACAAGACGAAGCTCCCCCTACGGGAAGGCAAAGCGCAGGGCAAGGCGTTGGTCTATTTCATCCAGCAAGCGTTCAGGCGGGTTATCTATCAGGAGGCCGGCCTGGCGAGCGACAACGTTCAGGTAGCGCGCAGCAAGCGGCAAATGCTGTGGCTTGGTTCTGGCGTAGGCATCCTGGCGTTCAGTATCGCCATCGCCAGCTGGCAGCGTTACTTCGACATCAATGATGCCAAGGCTGCCAGTGTGCTCGCCAGAAGCCAGGAGTACAGTCGCCACGAAGTCGATCTGCGTGTTGATCCTACCGGCCGCAACCTGCTGGAGCCACTGGACCAGATTCGCGATGCAGTGGCGGTGTTTGGCGACTATCGCGCGGCATGGCCGGGGGTTGCCGATTTTGGCCTGTATCAGGGGCGTCATATTGGCCCGCAGGTTGATGAAGCGTACCTGAGCTTGCTGTCCAGACGTTTCTTGCCGGCTTTGGCAAAAGGTGTGATCGATGCCATGGACGCAGCACCGCCAGGCAGCGAGCAACAGATGGCGGCGCTCAGGGTGTACCGAATGATCGAGGACCGCCACAGCCGCCGGCCCGAATGGGTCGAGGGCTGGATGGCACGTCACTGGCAGCGGGCGTTTCCTGGCCAGGGGCAATTGCAACGTGACCTCATGCGGCACTTGAAGTACGCCCTGGCCTATGCCGATGCCGATTTGCCGCAGTACCGTCAGCGGGTTAACGAAGTGCAGCAAGCATTGCGCAGATTACCGTTGCCGGAGCGGGTCTACGCAGGGCTGAAACGGCAAGCGCACGAGCAGTTGCCAGCCGGGCTGGACTTGCGCCACCAGGTAGGGCCTGCGTTCGATGTGGTGTACCAGCCATCTTCCGGGGCCGGTCAAGGGGAGGCGGATGTGCTGCTGACCGCCATGCTCACCGCCAAGGGCTTCAGGGAGTACTTCCAGCCGCGCAGTCAACGGTTCGCTGAAATGGCGATGGTCGATCAGTGGGCATTGGGGGAGCGAAGTCAACTCGACTATTCGGACGCCGACCGTGAAGCGCTGACCGAGCGGCTGCATCACCTCTACAGCGCGGATTACATTGACAGCTGGCGACGCGCCTTGAACGCTTTTACGGTGGCCGACTTCCGTGATCTGGACCATGGTGTCACGATCCTGCAACAGTTGACCGGCCCGGCAGTACCTTTGCAGCGGCTGCTGGATACTGTCAGGGATAACACGTCACTCGCTTCACCAGCCGGTGTTGAAATACCGGATGAAGCGAATACGCTGCGGTCAGCAAATGGAAAGCCCGAGCAATCGCAAGCGCTGGCCATTCAGCGGGCGTTTGCAGGCTTGGGTGCGATGTTGCAGGCAACAGGGGACAAACCGAGCTACTACGATGAAACCCTTGGCGCTGTTGCGGCCGTACTGGACTACGCCAAGGCCGTGCAGGACAGCCCGGACCGGGGCAAGGCCGCACTGCAAGCCGTGCATCAGCGTTTTGCGATGACCGGGCAGGACCCGATCAGCACCCTGCAACGTATTGCTACCGGTTTGCCGGAGCCAATCAGCCACCAGATCAGAAAACTCGCCGACCAGACCGCCCAGGTACTGAATGTTGAAGCACTGCGTGAACTGGAGCGACGTTGGGATGCTGAAGTGTACAGTTTCTTCCAGCAACGCCTGGCAGGCCGCTACCCCTTTGTGGTGAAAGCGCCCGATGCTTCGCTGGATGACTTTGAGGCCTTCTTCGGGCCAAAAGGGCGCCTGCAGCAGTTTCATGACCAGTACCTGAAGCTCTTCCTGAAGGAAAATCTTGAGGCCTTGCAGTCTGCTCAGCATGGGCAATCCCTGGTTCGTGCCGACGTGATCGAGCAGCTGGAACTGGCGGACCGCATCCGCGAAACCTTCTTCGATCAGCGCGGCAAGTTGAGTGTGCAGTTCAGCATCGAACCCTTGGGGCTCAGTGCGAACCAGCGCACCAGCCTGCTGGACCTGGATGGCCAGTTGATCTCCTACACCCATGGACCGAGCCAGATCACCGGTATTATCTGGCCCAATACGTTGGGGCAGCAGGTGCGCAGCAACCTCACCTTGCTCAGGCAGAACGGTAACAGCAGTAGCCTGGAGTACCGCGGCCCGTGGTCGATGTTCCGCTTGCTCAGCCGTGGCTCACTCAATGGGCGGACGCCGACCAGCGTAGACCTGAGTTTCAGGACCGGTGATGGCGTGATGCGTTATCGGCTGAATGCTGAAAAGGCCTTCAATCCGATTACCCGGCAACCGTTCAAAGGCTTCCGCTTGCCGCGAGGGTTGTTGCAACAGTCGGCCAGGGTTGCTCAGGCAGGGCCAGCGCAAGGGCAACCTTTATGAAAATCTGCCCAGGAAGTAATCATGGTGAGTCGACGCCGCTTAACGCCCTACCGGCCAGATACCCGAAGGTCATCCCTGGCCCAAGGGTAATGCCACCGCTCGGGTAGTGCCCGCCCATTACGCTGTGCATGTCGTTACCCACCGCAAATAGCCCGGGTATCGGCTGCCCCGCGGGGTCAAGCACGCGGGCCGTGGCGTCGGTGCCCAGGCCGGTGAAGGTGCCAAGGCTGCCTGGCAGCAGTTTTACCGCGTAGAACGGCCCCTTCTGCAACGGCCGAAGTGACGGGTTAGGTGCCTGTTGCGGTTCGCCCTGGGCGCGGTTGTAAGCCGATGCGCCGCGCTGGAAGGTCGGGTCTTCACCTAGTGCCGCATGGTGGTTGAAACCCTCCACCGTGCGCTGCAACTGCGCGGCATCTATCCCGCAGCGGAGTGCCAGCTGTGCCAGCGTGGCGCCGCTGTGCAGGTAACCACAGCGCTGGTAGTAGCGGGCGGGGAAGGGAAACGGTTTGGCCCAGCCGATGCCATAGCGGCGTTGCGCCGGGTGGTCGCAAATCAGCCAGGCTTCCAGCTGCTCACCCTGCGGCGTGGCAGCGAACAGCGCATTCATGAAGTCGTGGTAGCAATCGGCTTCGTTGACGAAGCGCCGGCCATCGCGGCGCACAGCGATGAAGCCGGGCTTGGCGCGGTCGATCAGGTGCGGGAAGTGGCCGAAACCGCCATCGCGACGTGGTACCCGCGAGACTGGCGCCCAGGCGCCAGCATGCGCAGCAGTGGCAGAAACCTGGCCACCGGCCTGTTCGCCCAGGCGCAGGCCGTCACCGCTGTTTTCCCGGGGCGCTGCAGAGTAGTGTTGTTCACCGTCCGGTGCATGCGGCACCAGTTGCGCGATGCGCTGACGGTCGTGCGGGAACCCCCCGCAAGCCAGCACCACACCTCGGCGTGCATGGATCACCTGGCCGTCGGCAAACTGCGCGCCGGTGACCCGGCCCTCGCCCAACAGGCGAATGGCCGGCTTGTCGGTCAGCAAAGTCACATCAAGATCAAGCGCGCTGCGCAGCAGCCGTGCCACGAGTGCGTTGCCATTCACCAACTGCTGACCGCGACGGTGCAATAGCAGGTCGCGCCCATGGCGCAGCAGGCGTTTGCCGACATGCAGCGCTGCTTTTGTCGAGCGGGTGGCGTTGAAGAAGGCGGCCATGTCGGCGCCACCGGCAATGCCCATGCCGGCCAGGCTGACGATATCCAGCGGTGGGCGCAACGTGTACAACCAAGGCCCAAGCCGGCGGCCGTCGTAGGGCAGGGCGCACAGCGAACGGCCACCGCGTGCGCTGCCGTCTCCTTCACGCATGTCGGGCATGCGGCTACCGCTCTGGAACTGTACGGCAGTGTGCTGCTGGAAAAACGCCACCATTTCCGGGCCATGGCGCAGGAACGCCTGTTGGCGCGGGTCCAGTTCGCTGGCGTGGGTTTGCGCAAGCAAATAGCGCTCTGGGGCATCGTCGGCTTCGACAATGCCTTCGGCGACGGCCAGCGGGTTGCGCGGAATCCACAGCCAGCCCCCCGACCAGGCACTGGTGCCACCCAGCTGGCTGGCTTTTTCCGCGACGATTACGTGCAGGCCGTGATGCGCGGCGGTTACGGCGGCAGCCAGGCCAGAGGCGCCGGAGCCGATGACGAGTACGTCACATTCGAGGGGGGGCATGGAAGTGTTCCGCCAGGGCATTGGGAGAGGGGGCCAGGTTTACTGCAGCGGCGAAAAGCCGGTCGGCCGCAGCAGCCGGGATTGCAGGCGCATGACCGCCCCAAGCTCGCGGTTACGCCGCGAGAACTCTGCCCAGCGTGGGTCCGCCGCCATGGCTGAACGGCGCGCGATGCGCTCGTCGAGGCTGGCATAGCCCCAGATGTGCACCACTTGGTTGACATCGCCGAACTCGCTGGTGAAAAAGCCCACCAGATGGCCCAGGTGTTCGCTTTGTACTTCCAGTGCGTGGCTCTGGTACAAGGCCAGCCAGTCGGCCATTTTCAGTGGGTCGAGGGTGTAGGTTCTCAGTTCGTAGTACATGCCGGGTTCTCCATGTGGGTGGCCGGCGCCTGCAGGCGCGCGGTGATGTGGTTGGCAGCGAGCCAGCCGAAGGTAAGGGCAGGGCCCAGGGTGATGCCGGGGCCGGGGTAGGTGCCCTTCATCAGTGAATTCATGTCGTTGCCGACTGCGTACAGACCAGCAATCGGCTGGCCGTTGAGGTCAAGCACGTTGGCCTCGGCGTTGGTCACCAGGCCGCGGGCCGAACCGAGGTCGCCGGTATGGATGCGGATGGCGTAGTACGGCCCGTTGGCCAATGGCGCAAGGCAGGGGTTGGGTGTGTGTTGCGGGTCACCCATGTAGCGGTTGTAGCTGTTGCCGCCTTTGCCGAACGCACGATCGATGCCGTTGCTGGCGTCGCTGTTGAACTGCGCCAGGGTGTGCTCAAATACCTGCGGGTCGATGCCAATGGCCTGCGCCAGGGCTTGTGCTGTCGGGGCCCGGTACAGGTAACCGGCATCGATCAGCGCCTGGTTGTTCACCGGCTTGGGCCGTGCCAGGCCCAGGCCGTAACGGTTCATCGCGTCGGCATCGCAGACCAGCCAGCAGTTGGCAATGCCCTTGGCAAACATGGTCTGCACGAAGTGGTGGTACGAGTCGGATTCATTGACGAAGCGTCGACCGGTGGGATCTACAGCAATAACCCCGGGTTTGGCGCGGTCTGTAACCAAGTGCGGAAAGCGCTCGCGCTCGCCACTGGCATGGCGCAGTTCGGAAACCGGTGCCCAGAAGAAGTTGGCTGCCAGGCCTTCGCCCGCCGCTGCTGCCACGGCCTGGCCAAGGCGCAGGGCGGCGCCGTCGTTGCTGGCTGGTGACATGCTCAGGTGTGGCGCCCCTTGGTCCGGGCGGTAGCCTGCGGCCAGCGCACCTGCGGCGAACCCGCCCATGGCGCACACCACACCGCCACGGGCCAATACCCGCTCGCGGCGGCCCTCACGCTGCACAACCACGCCGGTGACCGCGCCCCGTTCGACGATCAGTTCCACGGCTTCGCTGCGCAACCACAACTGGGTCCCGTGGGCAAAGGCGCTGGTGGCCAGGCGAGCGATCAAGGCGTTGCCAGTGGTCAGCCGCGTACCGCGCGGGTGCTGCAGGCGGTCCCGCGCATAGCGCGCCATCAGTTTCAGGCAATGCCACAGCGACCTGGGCGATTGGCGAATACTCAGGAAATGCTGGATGTCCACGCGGTTGACCATCATGCCGCCGAACAGCAGCATGCCGGGCGGAGGCATCTGCAGGTCCCTGAAACGCGGGCCTAAGTGCTTGCCGTCGTATTCGACCATTTCCAGTGCCCGACCAAACTGTGTGGCACCGGGCGCGTCCGGGTAGTAGTCCGGCGAGTGCGGGCGCAGGGCATAACGCAGCTCGGTATGTTGCTCCAGCCAGTGCAGGGCCTGATGGCCTTGCTCGATAAAGGCATCCGCCAAAACGGGGTCGTAGCCGTCGCCGATGACGTGCTTGAGGTAGGTGCGCATGGCCTCGGGGGAGTCCTTGGCCCCGGCGGCGCGGGCTTGCTCGGTGCCATACAGCCACACCGCCCCGCCGGAAATCGCCGAGGTGCCGCCGAAGTGCTCGGCCTTTTCCACCACCAGTACTTTCAGCCCGCGGCGGGCCGCCGTGGCGGCAGCGGCAAAGCCACCCGCCCCGCTGCCCAGCACGACCAGGTCAAAACTGTGGTGTGAGTGTTCATGAGTTGCCATGGCTTCAGATCTCCAGCGGCGTTACGCCCATGAAGGCGCCCAGGTGGCCGAGTTGGGCGAAGGCCATTTCAGGGCCGGTCTGGGTTCTGCAACCGACTTGCCGGGCTCGGTTCAGCAGTGGGGTGATCTCGGGCGAGGTGACCACGTCGGCAACCAGGGTGTCGGGTTGCAAGGTAGCCAGCAGGGCGGCGGACAATGGCAGCTCTGCACTGCTGCCCATGCCGACCGGCGAGGCGTTGGCCACCAGGTCGAAATCTTCCAGCCCACTGAACTGCGTGCTTACCGTGAGCCCGGGGAAGGCATTGCCAAGCAGCTCGCACACGGCGCCCATGCGTGCCGTGCTGGGGTCGCTGAGCGTGATGCTGGCGATTCCGGCTTCGCCCAGCGCATAAGCGATGGCGCTACCGACTCCGCCACAACCGATCACCAGGGCACGCTTGCCCGCCGGCGCGAAGCCATGTTTGCGTGCAGCACCGAGAAAACCGGCGCCATCAACGTTATCGCCCAACAAGCGCCCGTCGCGCTCACGCCGAATGACATTGACCGAGCCCAGGGCTGCTGCGCGTTCGCTCAGGGCGTCCACGCGGCTGGCCAGGGCCTGCTTGTACGGCACGGTAACCACGCAGCCGCGCAGGTTCTGCCAGCCACGCAGGGCAATGGCAAAGCTGTCCAGCGCGGGCTCATGCAGGTCAATGGGCAGCATGGCGACGTTGCAGTTGTTGTTGGCGAACCAGGTGTTGAAGTTTTCCGGGGACTTCACCTGGGCGATGGGCGAACCGACGATGGCGACCAGTTCAGTAGAACCACGAATCATGCTGACCTCCTTATTGGCGTTGTTATGGAGGCAAGGGTGAAGCAGGCAGGGCTGTGCAACAATGCGTTCATCGGTTAATTAGTGCGATAATCGCAGTTATGCTCCGGTTATCGCACTAATCGGTTGTTTTTGCTCCCAGCCTACGAGCCAGCACATGAACACACCTGCCATCCACCCCCGTGACTTGATCGCCGGCTTGCAGAAGGGCCTGGCGCTGATGCAGCTGTTCAGCGCCGAGCAGCCGCGCCTGAGCGTGCCGCAGGCGGCCAGGCTGTCCGGCCTCACACCCAGCGCCGCGCGGCGCTTTTTGTTGACCCTGGTACATGAGGGCTTCGCCGAAACGGACAGCCGTGAGTACTGGTTGACGCCCAAGGCCTTGCGCCTTGGCCAGGCCTATGTCGACTCGGCGCAATTGCCGCGCATGCTGCGGCCGATCATCGAGCAGGTGGCGCGGCAGACCCAGGAGCATGTTTCGGTGGGTACCCGCGATGGCGACGAGATCATTCACCTGGTGCGCAGCCGATACAGCCACGTGGCATCGCTGTCGATCAGGCCGGGCTCACGGGTGCCGATGTATTGCACGGCCGGGGGGCGGGTGTGGCTGGCCTGGCTGGATGAAGGCGCGCGCGATGAATACTTTGCGCGTATTGCGCTGCGGGCATTGACGCCATACACCCAGACGGACCGGGGGCTGCTGGACGCAGAGTTGCAGCGGGTGAAGGGGCAGGGTTTTTGTATTGTCGACCAGGAATATGAAATCGGCATGCGGGTGCTGGGGGTGCCGCTGCTGGGCAGGGCGGGCCAACTGAAAGCGACGCTGACCATCACCACCCATGCCTCGCGGTTGAGCATGGATGAAATACGTTTGCGCTATTTACCGGCATTGTACGAGGCGCAGGCACTGTTGCGGCCGGTGCTGGATTGAGCTGCGATGGCCGCCGGCAATCGTGGCGCCTGACCCGCAGGTTTACCAGCTCCTGCGCTCACGATCACCGGGCGGCGCTTTCGATCAGAACAGGTTGAACGGGTACTCGGTAATCACCCGTACTTCATCGATTTGCCCGCCACGCTCCGAGCTGCGGTAGCTGGCCTGGCGTACCCGGAACGACAGGTCCCTGGCCACGCCGGCCTGTACCACGTAGCGCAACTCGACGTCGCGCTCCCAGGCCTTGCCATCCAGGTCACCACCGTTGCCATTTTTGAAGTCGGTGCCTTTCACATAGCGGGTCATGAAGCTCAACCCCGGCACCCCGTAGGCCGCCAGGTTCATGTCATAGCGGGCCTGCCAGGACTTCTCGTTCTCGTAGTCGAAGTCCGAGTACTGCACCGAGTTGGCAAAGTTGTAGACCGCATTGCCATCTGGGCCGTACACGTAGTCGCCGGTGCCGGAGACCTTCTGGTAGGCCAGGGTGAAGGCGTGCGCCCCCAGTGTCCAGGTGCCGCCCAGGCTCCAGATGCGGTTGTCCAGTTCACCACTGCGCGCCTGGCCGATGCTTTGCGTGTCGTAGGCGTTGAAGTCCAGTTTCAGTGACTGGCTGTCACTCAGTGGCAGCAGGTAGCGGGTGTTCACGTAGTACTTGCGAAAGTGCTCGGCGGTTTTGGCGTAGTACAGGCTGCCGGAAAGCCGTTCATTGAAGTTGTACACGCTGCCGATGTAGTCCACGGCGGTCATGCGCCCGCTGTCACGGGACGACTGGTTGCGGTTGGTCAGCCCGGTGAAATGGCCCGCGTCCAGTTGCAGGTTGCGGAACTCTTTGCTGGTGAGCGAGAGCCCGTCGACCGTCTCTGGCAGAAGGCGGCTGTCGGAGGTGGCCAGCACCGGTACCGCCATCACCTGCGTGCCGTACTTGAGCACGGTGTTGGAAGCCCGTACTTTCAGTGCCGCGCCAGCCTTGCTCATGTCCTGCTTGGCGCCGTGGCTGTCTTGTTCCAGCAGGCCAGTGCCGCCTCCGGTGCGGCCATCGCCGGTGTCGAGCTTGAAGGCGTACTGGCCGATCAGGTCGATACCCACGCCCAGCGTGCCTTGGGTGAAGCCGGACTGGAAGGTGCCGATAAAGCCTTGTGCCCACTCCTCGCCGTAGTTCTGCCGCGCGCCGCTGGCGCGGTTGTCGCGTTGCATGTACATGTTGCGGGCCTTGATCGACAGCTTGCTGCCTTCGATGAAACCCACCGAATCGGATTGCTCGCTGGCCTGCAACAGGGGGCTGGCGGACGCCAGCAGAAGCGCGGTAACACCGACTGGGTTGATGCTCATTTCATGCTCCAATTGTTTTTTCTAGTTAAGTGGCAGCGTGATGCAAGGTGTTGCCCGAGCCGTTTCGCAGGCGTGCACAAGCCCTGCCTGCGCCTGGGAAGGGCAGCGCGACTGGGTGTTAGCGGTGGCTCAGGCGAGTGTTGCGCCCGCCGGCCGGCACGCGTGGTACCGGCAGCGGGCCTGGGGGCCTCGGCTTATCGCTCGATCTGGCGATTCCAGCGGGCATTCCATTCCGGGCGCTGGCTGTTGACCTGGTCCCAGTCGATGGTCACCGCCGTTTGCAGGTAGGTCTGCATGGCTTCGACCTGGCCACGGGTCTTGTCGCTGGTCGGGGTGTTGGGGTTGGACGGGATCTGGTCGCCCAGCTCCAGCGCCGGCGCCTGTGCATCCGGGCTGAGCAGGAACTCGGCGAGCTTCTGTGCAAGGTCCGGCTGGTCGTTGTTGGCGGTGACGCATTCGGCCTGGTTGAGCACCACGGCGCCTTCCTTGGGCGCTGCGTACTCCACCGGGATGCCTTTGAGCTTCAGCGCCGTTACTTGGGTTGGGGTAAGCGGGAACAGCGCGGCTTCGTCGGTTTGCACCATTTCCGACAGCTTGGCCGAGTTGGGGATGTATTCCAGCACGTTCGGGCCAACGTTCTGCTTCCAGGCTGCGAAGCCCGGGTTGACGTCGGTATCGCTGCCGCCGTGCAGGCGGTTGTACATCAGGAAACCGTGCAGGCCGAAGGTGGACGAGGCCATCGACTGGAACACCACCTTGTCCTTGAAACGTGGGTCGGCCAGGTCGTTCCACGAGGTCGGTGCCGCCCAGCCTTTGGCCTTGAACAAGCGGCTGTTGTACGCCAGCCCAGTCACGCCCAGGCTGACGGCGGCGGCCTTGTCCTTGATCAAGGCCTTTTCCGGCAGCTGGGCCAGCATCGGGTTGGGCTTTAGCGTGCTGCACAGGCCCATGCCGATGGCGCGGTACATGATACCGTCATCCAGTACCATCACATGGATCGAGGGCTTGTTCGGCGTGGCCTGGACCTTGGCCAGGATGTCGGCCGATGTACCTGGCACGATGACCACCTTCACGCCGTTGGCCTGCTCGAACTTTGGCAGGATATTGTCACTGAACAGCCGCTCCATGGTGCCGCCGTTCATGCCCAGGTACAGCGTGGGTTGGGCCATGGCGGGCAGGCAGGCGAACAGGCCGGGCACGGTGCAGAACAGGGCGAGCAAACGTTGCTTGTGCGTCATGACAGGTTTTCCTTGTAGTGGTTGGGCTGAAAACGGTTGATGGAAAAGGCCGCCAGGCTGATGGCGGGCGTGCCGTGGAGTACGCATTGCGCCAGGGCTTCACCGGCTGCCGGGCCAATCTGGAAGCCAGCGCCGGCAAAGCCGAAGCCATGCAGCAGGCCGGGCTGGCACTGGCTGGGGCCGAGTACCGGTTCGTCATCGGGCAAGTAGCCCTCTGTACCGCTCCAGGTACGAATGGCCTGGGCGCCGGCCAACGCCGGGTACAACTCGGTGGCATTGCGCAGGATGTCGAGCACGGCGGCCTGGCCGGGGCGTGCAGTGGTAGGGGTCAGGGCAAAGCCGCGCCCGCCGCCCAGCACGCAGTTGCCACGTGCCACCTGGCGGGCATAGATACCGCCGCCCTCGACCCCGGTGCTGGCGGTCATGAACAGGGGCAAAGGCTCGGTCACCAGCATGGCCGGGTGGGCAGCTGTCATTGGCACCGGCTCGCCGTACTGGTCGGCCAATTGTGCCGACCAGGCGCCGGCGCAGTTCAGCAGCCAGGGCGCCTTGAAGCGCTGGCCGTTGCTGGTGCGCACGCTGAAACGCTGGCCGTCGTGAGCCACTTCCAGCACCTGGCACTGCTCATGCACCTGGGCACCGCTGTGGCGGGCCGCCTGGGCGAATGCCGGTGACACCAGGCGTGGGTTGGCGTGGCCATCTTCAGGGCAATACGAGGCACCGACGGCGATATCGCCTACCCAGGGAAAGCGCTGGCGCAGTTCACGGCGCTCCAGCAGTTGCAGGCGCAGGTCGAACGCCTGGGTACGCTGGGCGTAGCCCTTCAAGGCGTCGAAGTCGGTTTCGCTGCGCGCCAGCTTCAGGTGGCCGCTGCGGGTGTATTCACCATCGATGCCGATCCATTCGCGCAATTGGCCCCAGATGGCGTGGGCGCGCATCGACAGCGGCAACTGGGCCAGTGAGCGGCCCTGGCGGCGCACGCCACCGTAGTTCACCCCACTGGAATGTGAACCACAGAAGTCGCGCTCCAGCAACGCTACCTGTTGCCCGGCGCGGGCCAGGGTCAGGGCGGCGCTGCTGCCGACGATGCCGCCGCCGACGATAATGGCGTCCACTTCAATCAGCGTCATGGCTTGATCTCCAGGCCGAAGGGCAGGGGCTTGACCGGCGCCTGGCCGCGCAAGCGGCCGATCTGGTCAATTGGCCGGCTGCTTTCGCAGGCAATCAGTTCGGCTGCAGCAGCGCCGCATACACGCCCCTGGCAGCGGCCCATGCCGACCCGGCACATGGCCTTGACCCTGTTGATTTCCCAGTGCCCGGCGCGCACGGTGGCGCGGATTTCGCCCGCGCTGACTTGCTCGCAGCGGCAAACCGTGAGCGTGTCCGGGGCATGCCGGGCCCACTGTTCGGGGAATGGAAAGGCCTGCTCCAAGCCTTGGCGAAAACGCTGCAGAGTAGCCAGGCGTTTTGCCAGTTGCTGTTGGCGTCGCGGGTTAACAGGTTTGCCCAGGTCGGCCAGCAACGTCAGGGCTGCCAGCTCCCCGGTCATTTCGGCACCGTCCGCGCCGAGGATGCCGGCGCCGTCACCAGCCAGATACACGCCGGGGTTGCTGGCCCGGCCCTGGGCATCACGGACAGGCAGCCAGGCGCGGTTGAGGGCGTTCCAGGCGAACTTGCAGCCCAGCAGGTCGGCCAGCTGGGTTTCACTGCGCAGGGCATGGGCGAACGCGACGGCGTCGCATGGCAGGGTATGTTGCCGGCCATGGTGCGACCAGCGCACGCCCCTGGTCCGCTGTTCGCCGTCGATGCCCAGCAAAGTCACGCCCTGATGGACCGGCACACCCTTGGCGGCCAGCCAGGCGCGGTAGTACAGGCCTTTGGCGAACGTGACCGGCTGCAGTAGCAGGTGTGGCAAGGCACGCACCTGAGCGTTGAATGGCGAGGTATCAAGTACTGCACTGACCGTGGCACCGGCCTTGGCGTACTGGTAGGCCACCAGGTACAGCAGCGGCCCGCTGCCAGCCAGCACCACACGCTCGCCGATGGCACAGCCCTGGAACTTCAGGGCGATCTGCGCGGCGCCCAAGGTATACACCCCGGGCAAGGTCCAGCCAGGAATCGGCAGCACACGGTCGGTGGCACCTGTGGCGACGATCACCCGCTCGAATGCCAGGCGGTCTGCCACCTGGCCCTGGTGCAAGGTGTCCAGCATTTGCTGTTCGGCATTCCACACCAAGGTATCCGGGCGGTAGTCGATCTGCCCGCGCAGTCGCTCCAGGGTGCTGTGCAAGGCCTGCGCCTTGCCAGCCTCGAAGCCATACAGCGCCTTGGCAGGCCGGCGAAAGTTGGCCGGCTGCTGGCGGTAGATCTGCCCGCCGGCGCGGCCGGCTTCATCCAGCAGCACCGGGCGCACACCATGGGCCACCAGGGTTTGCGCGGCACGGATGCCGGCCGGGCCGGCGCCAATGATCACGATTGCGCTCATGGCCGGCGCCCCGGGTCCCGGGTCACGCACTGGCCCGGCTCCAGAAAGGTCGAGCAGGCGCGCACCCGGCGGCCGTCCTGCAGACGCACCCAGCAGTCCTGGCAGGCACCCATCAGGCAGAAGCCGGCGCGTGGTTCCGCATTGAAGTCACTGCCGCGCAGGTGCGTGGCGTTGGTCAGGATGGCCGTCAGCAAGGTATCGCCGTTCAGGCCCTGGGCCGGTTGGCCATCGAGCAGGAAGGGCAGCGGCTCGCGGTCGTGTTCGGCCACGCGCTTTAACAGGGGCATAGGGGCATTCCTTGTCATTGCTTGCCCACCAGCACGCGGTCCAGGCCGTAGACCCGGTCCAGGGCGACCATGGTCAGGGCGGTAACGGCAATGACCAGTGCCGAGACGGCGGCCATCATCGGGTCGATCGACTCGGTGGCGTACACGTACATGCGCACGGGCAAGGTCTGGGTGGCGGGTGAGGTGACGAAGATCGACAGCGTCACTTCGTCGAAGCTGTTGATGAACGCCAGCAGCCAGCCACCGGCCACACCCGGCAGGATCATTGGCAGGGTCACCTTGCAGAACAGCGTGACACGGCCGGCGCCCAGGCTTTGCGCGGCCTGCTCGGCACTGCGGTCGATGCCGATGGCGGCGGCCAGTACCAGGCGCAGCACGTAAGGGGTGATGACCACTACATGGGCGAACACCAGCCAGGCAAAGCTGCCATTGACCCCGAGCAGGGCGAACAGGCGCAGCAGGGCCACCCCCAGCACCAGGTGCGGGATGATGATGGGCGACAGCAGCAGGCCGTTGACAAAGCCCTGGCCGGGGAAGCTGTAGCGGGTCAGCGCCAGGCCTGCCGGCACAGCGATCAGGGTGGCCAGCGAGGCCGCCAGAGCGGCGAGCTTCAGGCTGTTGTAGAACGCATCGAGGAAGTCGGCACGTTCGAACACGGCGCTGAACCAGCGCAGCGAGAAACCGGCGGTGGGCAGGCTCAGGGTGTTTTCCGGGGTGAATGCCACCAGGCACACCACCACCAGCGGTGCCAGCATGAACAGCATCACCAGGGCGTGAAAGGACAGGGCCAGCGGGCTGTTACGGGTCATCGATTCAAACTCCAAGTGCGCGTTTGTAGCGGCGTTCGACCAGCCGGTTCCAGCTGAGCATCACCAGCAGGTTGATCAGCAGCAGGGCGACCGCGATGGTGGCGCCCATCGGCCAGTTCAGTTCGGCCAGGTACTGGTCGTAGATCATGGTGGCGACCATCTTCAGGCGGCGCCCGCCCAGCAGGCCGGGGATAGCGAACGAGCTGGCCGCAAGGCCGAACACGATCAGTGTCCCCGACAGAACGCCTGGCATGATCTGCGGCAGCACGATGCGGCGGAACACGGTCCACTGGCTGGCACCCAGTGACAGCGCAGCCTGCTCGGCGGCGGGGTCGAGCTTTTGCAGCGAGGTCCACACCGGAATGATCATGAACGGCAGCATCACGTGGACCAGCCCGATGATGACCGCGAAAGGGGTGTACAGCAGTTTTACCGGTTGCCCGCCGAGGGCCGTGATGCCCTGGTTGACCAGGCCGTCGGCACCCAGCAGCAGGCTCCAGCCAAAGGCCCGCACCACCACCGAAATCAGCAGCGGGGTCAATACCAGGATCAAGAAGATAGAGCGCCACGGCGCGCCCATGCGGCTGAGCACCATGGCCTCGGGGATACCGATCAGCACGCACAGCAAGGTGACCAGGGCGCTGATCCAGAAGGTGCGGAAGAAGATCTCGTAGTAATAGGTATCAGTCACCAGGCTCAGGTAATGGCTGAGGGTGTACTGACCGGCCTGGATACCACTGGTGTAGTCGAACGCGTTGAACGACAGCAGCACGGTCAGCCCCAGTGGTACTACAAGCAGGGCCAGGAACAACAGCAAGGCCGGGCTGCTGAGGCCGTAGCCCCAGGCGTTGCTGCGCAGTTTTGCCGCACTCATGCCGCCACCTCGGCTGCGTTCAGCACCCGCAGCAGGGCATCGTTCCAGTCCAGGCCTACGTGTGCGCCTTCGTCCAGCGGCGCGTTGCCATCGTTGGCGCGCACCACCGCCAGGTTGCCCAGGGCGGTGTCGACACGGTATAGCCACTGGCTGCCGAGGAAGTAGCGGCAACTGATGCGGCCGGCCAGCTTGCCACTGCCGGCGGCGCCGAGGCTGATCTTTTCCGGGCGCAGGCTGAGGGTCAGCGGGCCTTGGGCGGCGGCTTGCGGTTGCCCTCCTGCACCGGTGACACCACGCAGGCGGTTGGCCTTGCCGACAAAGTCGGAAATGAACGGGGTGCCCGGGTGCTCGTAGAGGCGGTAGGGGTCATCGACCTGGGTGATGCGGCCCGCCTCCATCACCACTACCCGGTCACTGATCGACAGGGCTTCGGCCTGGTCGTGGGTGACCATCAGGGTGGTGATGCCGACTTCGTTCTGGATGCGGCAGATCTCGAACTGCATTTCTTCACGCAGGTGCGCGTCCAGGTTGGACAGTGGCTCGTCCAGCAGCAGCACCGGTGGTTCGATCACCAGTGCACGGGCCAGCGCTACCCGCTGGCGCTGGCCTCCGGACAGCTCGCGGGGGTAACGCTCGGCGTGCTTGTCCAGGCGCACCAGCGCCAGTGCCTGGTCGACGCGGCGGGCGATTTCGGCATTGGCCACCTTGCGCATGCGCAGGCCGAAGGCGACGTTGTCGCGCACGGTCATGTGCGGGAACAGGGCATAACTCTGGAACACCACACCCAGGCCACGGCTGGCGGGCTTGGCGTGGGTGATATCGCGGCCATCGAGGACGATGCGGCCGCTGGTGACCTCGACGAAGCCGGCAATCATCTGCAGGGTGGTGGTCTTGCCACAGCCGGAAGGGCCGAGCAGGGAAACAAACTCGCCTTTTTCGATGGCCAGTGACGAGCTGGCCACTGCCTCCGTGGCGCCATAGCGCTTGCAGAGTTTGTCGATCAACAGAAAGGTCATGGCTGTGCTCCATCGCAAACGGAACCGGGGTCAACCGGCAGTTTCAGGGTGGGCAGAGCGCCAGCGGCGAAAAGCAAAGCTTTTACGGACGTTGGCGCTCGCTTCTGTGGCGGCGGCCGATGTTGTGATATCGCCCTATGGACCGGAGAGTAGGGCAATGATTAGGATGGCGACAAAGGGTAATTTCACTGAGTGACAGCTATTTTGAAATTATTCCGCTCAATGAAATTAACCAGGGCTTGATGAAAAATGGATTCCGATAAACGAAATGAGCAAGCCAAGGAAGTCGGCGTAAGCGCAGTGTCGCGATTGTTCGCCGTTTTGCGTGCGCTGGGCGAGTGCGGCGGTGAGGGCGAGAAGGTCAGCCAACTGGCGCAGCGGGTTGGCCTGGCACAACCGACTACCCACCGGTTGCTGCGCAGCCTGATCGAAGAAGGCATGGTCGATCAGTGCGCAAACAGCAAGCGCTACCGCCTGAGCCTGGACTTCTTCGCCCTGGCGGCCAAGGCCGGGCAGGCCGGCAACCTGCGTGACGTGGTGCGGCCCAGCCTGTTGCGGCTATCGGCGTCGTTGGGCGACTCGCTGTTTCTGCTGGCGCGTTCCGGGTTCGATGCGGTGTGCCTTGACCGCAGTGAGGGGCCGTACCCGATCCGCACCTTTACCGGTGATATTGGTGGCCGCGTGGCCTTGGGGGTGGGGCAGGGTAGCCTGGCGATCCTGGCATTCCTGCCTGAGGAAGAGCGTGACGAAGTGATCCGTTACAACCTGCCGCGGTTGAAGGACTTCCACCATTACGACGAAGTCATGCTGCGCGCCGAAATCGACAACGTGCGCAGCTTGGGTTACGCCGGGCGCAACACAGGCGTGCTGGATGGCATGGCTGGCCTGGCAGTGCCGATTCTTGACCGCAACGGCCATGCGGTGGCGGCGTTGAGCGTGGCAACCATCAGTGACCGCCTGGGGCCCAACCGCATGCCGACCGTGGTGGCGTTGCTCAAGCGCGAAGCGGCGGCGATCGGCGACCGGGTCAACCCGTTCGACCCGGTGCTGCGCCGGCCTTCGCACGTGTTTGGCTAAGGCTACTCCATTACCTCGGCCACGCCTTGGTCCTCACCCAGGAACCCACCACTCTGGTGTTGCCACAGCCGGGCATAGGTACCTTTCTTCGCCAGCAGCTCGGCGTGTGTACCTTGCTCGATGATGTGCCCTTCATCCATCACGATCAGCCGGTCCATGGCAGCAATCGTCGATAACCGGTGGGCAATGGCGATGACTGTCTTGCCTTGCATCATTTCATCCAGGCTTTCCTGGATGGCCACTTCCACTTCCGAGTCCAGCGCACTGGTGGCTTCGTCCAGCAGCAGGATCGGCGCGTTCTTCAGCATCACCCGGGCAATGGCAATGCGCTGGCGCTGACCGCCCGACAACTTGATACCACGCTCACCCACCAGGGTGTCGTAACCGCTGTTGCCCTGGCGGTCGCTGAGCTGGCTGATGAAACCATCGGCCTGGGCGTTGGCGGCAGCCGCGCGGATCTGCGCTTCGGTCGCATCAGGGCGGCCATAGGCGATGTTGTCGCGAATCGAGCGGTGCAGCAGCGAGGTATCCTGGGTGACCATGCCGATGGCACTGCGCAGGCTGTCCTGGGTCACCTTGGCGACGTTCTGCCCGTCAATGCGGATTTCACCCCGGTCCACGTCATAGAAGCGCAGCAACAGGTTGATCAAGGTGGACTTGCCGGCGCCAGAGCGGCCGACCAGGCCGACCTTTTCGCCCGGACGGATGTGCAGGCTCAAGTCGTTGAGCACCTGACGCTCGCCGTTGTAGTTGAAGCTGACCTGGTCGAAGCTCACCGCACCACCTGTGGTCACCAGTTCGGTCGCACCCTCTGCATCCTTCACCTTCGGGCCCCGGGTGAGGGTGGCCATGCCGTCCTGCACGGTGCCGATGTTTTCGAACAGCGAGGTGATCTCCCACATGATCCAGTGCGACATGCCGTTGATCCGCAGGGCCATGGCGGTAATTGCCGCCACTGCTCCGGTGCCGACCTGGCCCTGGTGCCACAGCCACAACGCATAGCCGCCGGCAGCCATGATCAAGCCCACCACCAGCGCCTGGTTGACGATTTCGAACTGGCTGACCAAACGCATCTGGCGAAAACCGGTTTGCTTGAAGTCCTCCATGGCGGCTCGCGCAAAGTGCGCTTCGCGGTTTGAGTGCGAGAACAGTTTTACCGTGGTGATGTTGGTGTAGGCGTCGGAAACCCGGCCGGTCATTGATGAACGGGCATTGGCCTGCTCTTGCCCAACCTTGCCCAGGCGTGGCACGAAATACAGCATGGCCAGGCTGAACAGCACTACCCAGGCAATGAAAGGCAGCATCAGTTTCAGGGCAAAGCCGCCGGCCAGGGCAATGATCGCGATGAAGTACACGCCAATCCCGGGCAGGATCTCGATGAGGGTGAACAGCACATCGCGCACCGCCAATGCCGTCTGCATTACCTTGGTGGTGACCCGGCCGGAAAATTCGTCAGAGAAGAACGACAGGCTCTGGCGCAGCATCAGCCGGTGAAAGTCCCAGCGCAGCCGCAGCGGCAAATTGATCGCCAGCACCTGGTGCTGAACCATGGTGCGCAGTGCTACCAACCCGACGCTGACCAGCAGGACAATACCGATGCCCCACAGCACACGGCTTTCATCGGGGCCAACGGTGCCACCGGCCTGCCAGGCCGACAGCAGGTCGACTACCTGGCCGAGGAAGGCGAACAGCCAGGCTTCGTAGATCGACACCGCGGCACTGAGCAATGCCAGCGCCAGGATGTAGCCGCGGGCGCCGCGCGTACAGGCCCACATGAAGCGCAACAACCCCATGGGCGGCGGTGGCACCTCGTCGGGTGGGAAGGGGTCGAGCCGGCGCTCAAAAATACGAAGCATGCTTGTCTCCGGGAAATCGGTTTTACCAAACGGGTAACCATACAGCACATCGCGGCATGAGCCTGGAAACGGCCGCCTCGCTGGAGTGCTGAACAACGTCCCCAGCTCTGCTAGAGCCCCCTCAGGTTCGCCTGTGGGGGCTCTTGCTTTACCTGAAAATGGCCTGACGTCGAGGCATCTGTTAACAAATCTTTGCAATTCATTACATTCTCAGGGGGTTCCATTTTTTTGTGTGCTGTAGAATTGACGCGCACGGATGTTTGGTAAGTGATTTGTCGTGTTTTTGACATTAGTCATAAAGCCTGTAAGGCAGATGTGCCACATTCACTTTTCGATCCCGTTTCAATTTCCTTGCAGAGCCAGTGTTTTGACGAATGGAATTCCGTTGTTGGCGGTTCCCGGCTTAGGCGCGGAAAGCAGCCAGCTTCATCAACAAGGACTGTACTGGTTAGCCTGTGATGCCGCCGAAGACGCCACCTTGCTATGCCGGCAGGTCGTTGAAGGCATGCCCGCCAGTGTTCGAGCGGCGCTGATCGCCGATACACAAGCCATAGCCGATGTGCTGGATGCAGTCGACGCTGCACGCGGCCCGGCCGAGTTGGCGCTGTATGAGGCCAACCCCCAAGCCATCCACGCGCTGGTCGATGACTTGCCGCGCCTTGACGCCGTTGGGCGTGTGCTGGTGCTGCTGGTGCCTGCCGACGCCTGGGCAGGTGCCGAGGTCGAGCGCTGGTGCAATACCTTGCGCCCGGCGTTGCTGGCCGAAGCGGCCCTGCTGCTGGTCATCAGCAGCGGGCAGGGCACGGCGGTGGTGGAACGCCTGCGCGTGTTCAACCAGTGCCTCGACGGCCTGGCCCAGCTGTATCGCGGCAAAGGTGGGGTAAGCTACCTGCAGCATTTCTGGAGCAACCCGTTGGGCAAGACGGCCACCCGGGACATGCAACTGACGCGAGTGGGGGCGGGCTTTGCCGTTGCGGCCACACGTCATGCCCCTGCCGACACCGGTGGCGATGAGCTGCTGTGCCTGGCCCAGCGCCCGGTGCTGGAAGGCGCCCCCGCTTTCTCTGAGCATTGGCAGGTCCATGAAAGCCTTGAGGAACTGGCCGCAAGCGCCAGCCTGGCAGTGTCTGCCACGGTGATCTTGACCATGGACGGCGGGCAGCGCCTGGATAACCTGGCGCGCCACCTGCACCACTTGCGGCAACTGCGCGGCAATGCCCTGAAGCTGGTCGTGCGCGAAATGGCGCCGACCCTGCGTTACCAGGACGAGCAACTGCTGCTGGCCTGCGGCGCCACCCTGATCGTGCCCTTTGGCGCCAGCCTGTCACGCTTCCTGACCATGGTCGAGAGCATCCAGGGCTACGTCTGGCGCCGTCACCTGCCAAACGACTTCGATGCCTTGTTGGCACGTCTGCGTCCGTTGGCCATCTGCGGCCTTGTGGCGCCACGGACGTTCGCCGAGGCCGTGCAGAGCATGTGGCAAGGGGTGCGCAACGGCGAGATCGTCCACCAACTGCTGGTGTTGCGCCCGGCGCCCGGGCTTACCCCGCTGCAGGCCTGCTCGCGCACGGTGTTCCGCCGTGATGGGGACATTGCCTGTGTGGTGGGTGAAGTCCTGTTCCTGTTCCTGTTTGCCTGCCGTTCTGAAGGTGTGGAGCAAGCGCTTGACCATATCTTCCAGTTGTCGTGGAAAGAGCTGTTCATCAGCCAGGAGCTGCTGGTCGACGTCGACAGCCTGGCCAGTCCGGCGTTTCTCGACAGCAGCCTGCCGCAACAACCCCGGCCCGACCCGGCAGCGCAGTTGCCCACACAGGCATGGCCAACCCTGGCACCGCGCAAGGTTGCCCTGGCCAAGCAGGGGGGCACATGAACTTCGCCCAACTGCTGCAGGTGATCGGCCTTACGGCGCTGGCCACGCTGGGCCTGGCCTTGCTGGTGATGCGCCTTGGCGGGGCTTTGCGCGCCTGGCTGCGCCGCCGCCTTTCACCCCGTTACCTGAAACCGCTGGGCGTACGCCACCGCGCTGCACGCCAGGAACCGCAGAATAATGACTAACACGACTGTCACCCTCCCGGTACTGGCCCGCTGGCCTGGACTGGGAGGGTGGAACCTCTATTTTTTCGCAAAATTCCTGCTGGTCGCCCTTGGCATGCTCGACTTCCAGGCACTGCCGAACCTGTTGTTCGCGGCGTGCCTGCTGATCCCGTTGCCGGGCAGGTGGTTGCGTGTTGCCAGGCAGTGGGTAGCCGTGCCGGTCGGTGTTGCGCTGTTCTATCAGGACACCTGGCTGCCGCCCTTCAGCCGCCTGCTGGCACAACCTGGCGTGCTGGACTTTTCCTGGGATTACCTGGCCGAACTGCTGGGCCGCTTCATCAACTGGAACCTGCTGGGCGCGTTGGCCTTGCTGCTGGTGGGCTACCTGTACCTGCGCCACTGGCTGCGCCTGAGTACCCTGAGCCTGCTGGGGTTGGCCTGGCTGGGCGTCGGCGGTTTGCCGTCACTGGGGGCAGGCCCCGCGGCCAGTGGGGTGGCAGGCACCCACGCAGATTCGGTGCAGGCAGTGGCAACGGCCGACAATGCCACGCTCGACAGCTGGCTTGAGCGTTTCTTCAGCAGTGAGCGCGAACGGGTGACGGCGTTCCCGGCGGTGAATGCCGATGAGCAGCCATTCGACCTGCTGGTGATCAATATCTGCTCGCTGGCCTGGGACGACCTGTCCGCCGTCGGGCTGCGGGATAACCCACTGTTGTCGCGCATGGACGTGATCTTCGACCAGTTCAACTCGGCTACCTCCTACAGCGGGCCGGCTGCCATTCGTGTGCTGCGCGCCAGTTGCGGGCAGTCGTCGCATGCGGGCCTGTACCAGCCTGCACCGGAGCAGTGCCTGTTGTTCCAGAACCTGGCCAAACTCGGCTTCCAGAGCAACACCTTGCTCAACCACAGCGGCCGGTTCGACAACTTCATCGGTGACATCACCCAGCAGAACATGCCGCAACCGGGCCTGCGCAACACCGATTTCCCGCGGGCGCTGGTGGGCTTCGACGGCTCGCCGATTGCCAGCGACCTTGAGGTGTTGCGCCGTTGGTGGGGGCAGCGCACCCGTACCTCGGCCGAGCATGTGTCACTGTTCTACAACAGTATCAGCCTGCATGACGGCAACCGCATCGTCACCGCCGATGGCGGCACCCGGGTGGCCGACTATGCCACCCGCGCCAATCGGCTGTTTGGCGAGCTTGGCGCCTTCCTTGACGAGCTGGAGCACAGTGGCCGCCGTGTGGTCGTGGCGATCGTCCCGGAGCACGGCGCCGCACTGCATGGCGACCGCATGCAGCTGTCCGGCATGCGCGAAATCCCCACGCCGTCGATTACCCATGTGCCGGTCGGCCTGAAGTTCATCGGCATGGGCCAGCCTGCCCGCGGCGAGGCGCTGCATGTCACGGCCGCCACCAGCTATCTCGCCCTGTCCGAGCTGATCTCGCGTGTCTACGCGGGCCTGGGACAACAGCAGGTGCTGGACGTGCCCGGCCTGCTCCTCGACCTGCCAACCACCGAACAGGTGGCCGAAACCTCCGGGGCGCAGGTACTCAACTACCAAGGGCGTGCCTACATGCGCCTGCAAGGCCAGCCTGACTGGCAGCCCATCCCCAAGGAGCGCCCATGAACACTGGCAAGGCAGACCCGTCCGACCGTAGCGACGATATTGCCCAACTGCGCCAGCACCTGGACATGCCAGAGCTGAACTACCAGGACATTTCGCTGCTGGTGGGCGTACAGCAGGCCCTGCAACGCTGGCCGTTGCTGGGTGAAAGCTGTCGGGCCGGCAGCCAGGGTACGTTGTACGCGGCAGCTACCCGGTGCGAAGGGGTTTCTTCATGACCAGCCTGGCTTTGCACGGGCTGCGCGGTGGCCTGGGGCGCAGTGCCTTGTTGGCGGCGCTGGGCCATGCGCTGCAAGCTGTGGGTGAGCGGGTGCTGCTGATTGACTTGTGCCCGAGCAACCTGTTGGGGCTGCACTACAACCTGCCGCTGGATACGCCCGAAGGTTGGGCACTGGCCGAGCGGGAAGGGCGGCCCTTCAGCGATGCCCTGTATGAGGTGTACGAAGGCCTGTACCTGTTGCCGTTCGGTACCCTGCCCGGCAGCGTGCAGCACGCCGTGCCTGATACGAAGGCATGGCGCGCGCGGCAGGACGAACTGGCCAGGCATTTCGACTGGTTGCTGTTCGACCTGCCGCAACTGCCGGCCGGCAGCGCTGGCCAAAACCTTGAAACCGATGTGCGGGTACTGGTGGCCGAGGCCGAAATGGCCAGCCATCTGCTGCTCGGGCGCCGACCGGTGGAACACTACGACCTGCTTCTGGTTAACCGTTACGACCCAGCCAGCCGCTTGCAGAGCGACCTGCTGATGGTGTGGCGCGACCTGTTCCGTGACCGCCTGCCGATTCAGGTGGTACACCGCGACGAAGCGTTCCTCGAAGCCCTGGCGTGCAAGGCACCACTCGGTCTCTACGCACCGCAGAGCCTGGCCAGCCGAGATGTGCAAAGCCTGGCGGTACGCTGCCTGACGAGGCGCCAGCCGTGATCCTGAACCCGCTGTCGGCTTATGCCCGGTTCACTGCCCGCGGCGCGCGCGCGCCGGTTGCCTGGCTGTTTACCCTGGGCGTGTGGCTGGCGTACCTGTTCCTGCGCCTGGAGTCACCTGCCTGGCAGGCACTGCTGGCCGAGCGCCAACGCCTGTACCCGCAACTGGCGGGCAAACGCCCGAGCCTGGGTGATCCGGTACGGCTGCTGATCCAGAGCCTTTGGCTGCTGTTGCGCCGCCAGCCGGTGGCGCGCAAGCCTGGGCCTGGCAGCCGCGCCTGGGGCACCGTGCGTGCGCCGTTGCGCGGTGCAGGCCGCTTTGCAAGGCATTACCACGGCCTGCTGATTGCCAGGCTGCAACAGGTTCCCGCGCGTTATCGCGCCAGTCCCTTCACCCATGAAGCCTCTGCGCGGTTGCGCGGGTTGAGTGTGCTGGCCCGGCGCGTGTTCTACAGCGTGCTGACGCTGTTTGCCGTCAGCCTGGCCCTGCTGTGTGTGACCGAACCGTTCGGCTACCTGGCGCAGTTGATGTTCATCTGCCTGCTGTTGGGCATCGCCATGCTGGTGCGGCACATGCCGGGGCGTTTCCCGACGCTGATGCTGATCGTGCTGTCGACCATCATCTCTTGCCGCTACCTGTGGTGGCGCTACACCTCGACCTTGAACTGGAACGACACCACCGACCTGGTCTTCGGGGTGATCCTGCTGGCAGCCGAAACCTATTCATGGGTCGTACTGATCCTGGGCTACATCCAGACCAGCTGGCCATTGCAGCGCAAACCGGCCAACCTGCCGGCCAACCCGCAGCAGTGGCCGACGGTCGACCTGCTGATCCCCACCTACAACGAAGACCTGTCGGTGGTGCGCACCACGGTGCTGGCAGCTTTGGGCCTGGACTGGCCCCGTGAATGCCTGCGCATCTACATCCTCGACGATGGCCGCCGCGATGCGTTCCGTGTATTTGCCGATGAAGTCGGGGTGGGCTATATCGTGCGCCCGGACAGCAAGCACGCCAAGGCCGGTAACCTCAACCACGCCCTGGGCGTGACCGACAGCGAGCTGGTTGCCATCTTCGACTGCGACCACGTGCCGGTGCGTTCCTTCCTGCAACTGACCGTGGGCTGGTTCCTCAAGGACCCGAAACTGGCGCTGGTGCAAACGCCGCACCATTTCTTCTCGCCCGACCCGTTCGAGCGCAACCTTGGCTCGTTCCGCCGCCGCCCCAACGAAGGTGAGCTGTTCTATGGCTTGATCCAGGATGGCAACGACATGTGGAACGCGGCGTTCTTCTGCGGCTCGTGTGCCGTATTGCGCCGCACCGCACTGGAAAGCATCGGTGGCTTTGCCGTCGAGACCGTGACTGAAGATGCCCATACGGCTTTGCGCATGCACCGCCAGGGCTGGTCGTCGGCCTACCTGAGCATCCCTCAGGCAGCCGGCCTGGCCACCGAAAGCCTGTCGGCGCACATTGGCCAGCGTATTCGCTGGGCCCGTGGCATGGTGCAGATCTTCCGCACCGACAACCCGCTGTTCGGCCGCGGGCTCAGCCTGTTCCAGCGTGTGTGTTATGCCAACGCGATGCTGCACTTCCTGGCCGGCCTGCCGCGGCTGGTGTTCCTGACTGCGCCGCTGGCGTTCCTGCTGCTGCATGCCTACATCATCTACGCGCCGGCATTGATGATCCTGCTGTACGTATTGCCGCACATGATCCACGCCAGCCTGACCAACTCGCGCATGCAGGGCAAGTACCGGCAAACCTTCTGGGGTGAGGTCTACGAGACCGTGCTGGCGTGGTACATCGCCCGCCCGACCACGGTCGCGCTGTTCGCGCCGAAAAAGGGCAAATTCAACGTCACCGCCAAGGGTGGGCTGATGGAGCAGGGCCAGTTCGACTGGCGCATTGCCCAGCCGTACCTGTGCCTGGCGGCGCTCAACGTGGCCGGCCTTGGGTGTGCCGTGTGGCGCCTGTTCACCGGCCCCACCGCGGAAGTCGGCACGGTGATCGTCAGTTCGCTGTGGGTGATCTACAACCTGCTCATCATCGGCGCCGCGGTGGCCGTGGCGGCCGAAGTGCGCCAGGTGCGCCGCGCCCATCGGGTGCAGATGCGCCTGTCGGCGGGGCTGGTACTGGCCAGCGGGCATGCCTACCCCTGCACCCTGGTCGACTACTCCGATGGTGGTGTCGGCCTGCAGCTGCAGCCAGACCTTGAACTGAAACCGGGCGAGCAGGTGCGCCTGCTGCTCAGCCGTGGCCAGCGTGAGTTTGCCTTCCAGGCCTGTGTCACCCGCACCGTCGGTCAGCACGTGGACCTGGTGTTCCACGCGCTTTCCCGGCAGCAGCGTATCGACCTGGTGCACTGCACCTTTGCCCGCGCCGATGCCTGGCTGGGCTGGAGCGACCAGCATGAGGTGGAGCGCCCGCTGCGCAGCCTGGTCGATGTGTTGAAGCTGGGCGGTGTCGGTTACCTGCGCCTGGTCGAGCACCTGCCGCCGTGGTTGCTGTTGTGGTTGCGCCCACTGCGCACGCTTGCGTTGTGGCTGGCCAGCTACTGGCCCCGTACACCGCGGGCTATCCCTTCCATGAACCCTGTTGATCGAGACGCATGATGACTGGTTATCCCGCGCGTAACTGGGGCCTGGCGATGGCACTGTTTGCCGCCTTGTCGCAAAGTGCCGCTGCTGCTCCTGTAGCCCTGCCTGCCGAGCCCGCGGTACCCACGGTACCGAACTGGCCGGTTGCGAAAACCTTCGAGCAGCTCGGGCATGCGTCCGATAGCCTGCTGCTGGGGGTACGCAACAGCGAGCAAATCGAATTCGGCCTACGCCGTGACCGCCTGGCCACCGATGCCACCTTGCAGCTGGACTACACGCCTTCGCCAGCGCTGCTGCCGAACCTGTCGCACCTGCGTGTCTACCTCAACGATGAACTGATGGGCGTGGTACCGGTAGAGAAGGACCAACTGGGCCAGCGGGTTCGTCGCCAACTGGCGTTGGACCCGAAGCTGCTCAGCGACTTCAACCGGGTACGCCTGGAGTTTGTCGGGCACTACACCGATATCTGCGAAGACCCTGCGCACAGTGGTCTGTGGCTGAACCTGAACCGCAAGAGCCAGGTGCAGTTGCATGAGCAGGCGCTGGTGCTGGACAACGACCTGGCGTACTTCCCGCTGCCGTTCTTCGATATCCGAGACACGGGCAAGGTTGAACTGCCGGTGGTGTTCAGCGGCGTGCCGAGCCTGGGCGAGCAGCGTGCGGCGGCGATCCTGGCCTCCTACTTCGGCAGCCAGGCCGGTTGGCGCAAGGCCAGCTTCCCGGTGCTGTACAACAGCCTGCCGGCGCGTGATGACAAACCTGCGCCGAGCATTGTGTTTGCCAGCAACGACCGCCGCCCGACGTTCCTGGCAGACCTGCAGCAGTTTCCTCTGGTCGACGGCCCGGTACTGCAGTTGATCGACCACCCGGACGACCGCTTCAGCAAAGTGCTGCTGGTGCTGGGGCGCAACGACGACGACCTGGTCAAGGCTGCTTCGGCGTTGGCGGTGGGCAACAACCTGTTTCGTGGTGCGCGGGTGAAAGTGGAGCAGATGACTGCGCTGCAACCGCGCCAACCGTATGATGCGCCGAACTGGACGCGCACCGACCGGCCGGTGCGTTTTGCCGAGTTGCTGGATTACCCCGAGCAGTTGCAGGTCAGTGGCCTGCAACCGCGGCCAGTGACGCTGGAGCTGAACCTGCCGCCCGACTTGTTCGTCTGGCGCAACCAGGGCATTCCGCTGCGCACGCTGTACCGCTACACGGCGCCGGCGGTCACCGACGAATCGCGCCTGAGCATCAGTGTCAACGACCAGTACATCACCAGTATGCCGCTGGTGGGCAATGACCGGCGCAGTGGCACTCTCGAAGAAATGCGCCTGGCCGTGTTGTCCGGTGACAGCACGGCCTTGACCGAGAAGTCGCTGGTTCCGGCGCTGAAGATTGGCGACCGTAACCGTCTGCGCTTCGATTTCAGCTTTGCCAGCACCCTGGGCAGTGCCCAGCGCGACCGCTGTCAGACCTCGCTACCGGTAGACGTGCGTGCCGCGATCGACGACAACTCGACCATCGACCTGTCCGGCTACCACCACTACATCGCCATGCCTGACCTGCGTGCTTTCGCCCGCAGCGGCTTCCCGTTCAGCCGTATGGCCGACCTCTCCGAAACCTTGGTCATGATGCCGGCCAAACCCACGGCGATGCAGGTCGGTACCTTGCTCGACACCGTGGGCGGGCTGGCCGGGCACATCGGTTACCCGGCGCTTGGCCTGCAACTGATCGATGACTGGAAGCAGGCTGCCGCGGCTGATGCCGACTTGCTGTTGATCGGGAGCTTGCCTACCGCCCTGAGCGATGCACCCAACCTTGGCCTGCTGCTCAGCGCCCAGCGTGACTGGCTGCTGCAGGGCCGTGCCACCGGGTTGCCCGGCAGCTCGCGCTTCGATACCGGGGCGGTGGCGGCCAGCACCCGGGTGGCCGTGAGTGCGCAAGCGCCGATTGCTGCCATCACCGGGCTGAAGTCGCCGTTCCACGAGCAGCGTAGCGTTGTTGCCTTGCTGGCCAACAGCGACAGTGACTATGCATTGTTGCGCGACGTGCTCGGTGATGTCGGCAAGCTCGATGCGGTGGCCGGTTCGGTAACACTGGTGCGCAGCAGTGGCGTGAGCAGCCAGTTCGTCGGCGAGCCTTACTTTGTCGGTGCGCTGCCGTGGTGGCTGCTGATGTGGTTCCACTTGTCCGAGCACCCGGTACTGCTGGCACTGATAGCGGCGGTTTGCGTGGTGCTGTTTGCCTTCTTGCTGTGGCGCGCCTTGCGCTGGGCAAGCAAGCGCCGCCTGGGTGAGCGCACGTGATGAAGCGCCAGATACTGGCAGGGTTGCTTGCCTTGGGCGTGCCCGCTTTCGCCAGTGCCAGCACGGTGTGCCCGTGGCCGGCCTGGGAGCGCTTCAAGGCGGAGCTGGTCAGCGTGGATGGCCGGGTCATCGACCCGAGCGACAAGCGCCTGATCACCACCTCGGAAGGGCAGAGCTACGGGCTGTTCTTCGCCCTGGTGGGCAACGACCGCCAAGCCTTCGCCCAGTTGCTGCGCTGGACCGGCAATAACCTCGCCGAAGGCGACTTGGCCAAGCATTTGCCCGCCTGGCTGTGGGGGCGCAACGACCAGCAGCAGTGGCAGGTACTCGACGCCAACAACGCCAGCGATGCCGACCTGTGGATAGCCTACAGCCTGCTGGAAGCCGGTCGCTTGTGGAATCAGCCGGCGTACACACAGTTGGGCCAGCGGCTGCTGTGGCGTATCGCCGCGCAGACTGTGCGCAAGCTGCCGGGCCTGGGGGTGATGCTGCTGCCCGGTGACTATGGTTTCGAGGATGCCAGTGGCACCCGGCTGAACCCCAGCTACCTGCCGTTGCAGTTGTTCGACCGTTTCAGCGAGGTCGACCCGCTGTGGGCTGAGCTGGCGGCCAACACCCGGCGTTTGTGGCAGGTTTCTTCGCCAAAGGGCTTTGCCCCGGACTGGTTGCTGTGGACGGCGGCCGGTGAGCCTGCGGCCGACCCCAAGCAGGGTAATGCCGGTGATTACGACGCCATTCGCGTATACCTGTGGGTCGGCATGCTGGCCGAGGGTGCTGCACAGCGTAGTGAGCTGGTGGCCCACTATGCACCTATGGCGGCCTTGACCCAGCGCCAGGGGCTCCCACCCGAGCGCGTCGATGCACGCAGTGGCGAAGCCAGTGGCCATGGCCCGGCCGGTTTCTCTGCCGCGTTGCTGCCATTGCTGGCTGCATCGCCAGAGCATGTGGCGGCGTTGGCCACGCAGCGTCAGCGCTTGCGCGAGCAGCCCGTCGAGGCCAAGGCCTACTACAGCCAGGTATTGGCGCTGTTTGGCCAGGGTTGGGATGAGTCCCGCTACCGTTTTGACCCCAATGGCCGCCTGTTGCCGGCCTGGAGCACGCCATGCAGCGAATGATCGGTGTGCTGATGCTGGCGGCAGTTACCTGCCAGGCAGCGGTGCAACCCAAGGATGCCGACGAACAGCGTCAATGGCTGCTGGACCAGGTACGCCGTGGCGAAGCGCTTCACCGTGACGACCTGGTACGTGATGCCCTGGGCCGCCTGCAGTTGCTTGAACCGCGTAACCCGGATGTGTTACTGGCGGCGTTGAACCTGGCCTTGCGTGAGAAGAACAGCAGCGAAGCCCAGCAGTTGAATGCGCGGATCAGTGCTGTGGCGCCTGGCAGCCAGCAGGCACGCCAGGCCAGCCGCTTGCTCGCGCTGCAGCAACCGGAGCAGGTGCGGCGCTTGCAGCAGGCGCGCCTGCTGGCGGTTACCGGGCGCAACCAGGAAGCACTGGCTGTGTATGAGCAGTTGTTCGCGGGCGAGCCGCCCAGCCTGGAGCTGGCACTGGACTACTGGCGCGTGCGCGGCAACCTGCCAGGCCAGCGCCCGGAGGCGATCAGGCATTTGCAGTTACTGGATCAGCAGTACCCGGGCAGTGCCGGGCTGCGCCAGACCCTGGCCGGTTGGTTGTTTGCTGAAAAGCGTGACCGCGAGGCGCTGGCTTTGCTCGATCAGTTGTCGCGCGACCCCGGTGCACGGGATGCCGCAGCCCAACGCGAGTTCGATTACGTGTCCGGGCAGGCGGTGAGCGCGGCCAGCGCGGCGGCCTGGCAGGCTTTTCTCCTGCGCTACCCCGCCTCGCCACTGCAGGCCCAGGCCAGTGAAACCTTGCAACAGCAACGCAAGCTGCTGGCCGACCCGGCCTGGCAGGCCGGGCAGCGGGGCGTGGCCTTGCTCGACAAGGGCCGTAACGCCGAAGCCGAGGTGCAGTTGCGCCGGGCGCTGCGGCAGTATCCGGACGATGCGCGTCTGCATGGCTCGCTGGGGTATGCGCTGATGCGGCAAAGCCGTTACGAAGATGCCAATGCAGCCTTCCGCGCGGCGAGTGCCAAGGAACAGGACACCTACTGGATCAGCCAATGGAAGGACCTGGAGTCGTCCAGCCAGTATTGGGCCACCCTGAACAAGGCCGAGCGGGCCTTGCAGGCCAAGGACGTGCGCGGTGCACGTGCACTGTACCTGCAGGCCCGTCAGCAACGGCCGCAGGATGAATACGCCTTGTTGGGCCTGGCGGATGTGTCGCAGGCCGAGGGCGATGCAGCGGCCGCCGAACGGCAGTACTTGCAGGTGCGGCGCATGGCGCCGGACAACGAGAGCGCCGTACGTGGCCTGATGCGTGTCTACCAGGCGCAATCACCCGACAAGGCGCAGGCTTACCTGGACAGCCTGCCGCCACGCCAGCAAACACAGTTCGCCAGCCTGCGGCGCAGCCTGGAGCTTGCGCGCCTGCGCCAGCAAGGGGATGAGGCCCTGCAACGGCAGGACTGGGCGACTGCCAGCAACGTGCTCGGCCAGGCTGCCGTGCTGGCCCCCGATGAACCCTGGCTGGTCTATCAGCTGGCCAACAGCCTGCGCCAGCAACGGCGCAGCGTCGAGGCCGATTCGGCATTTGCCCGGTTGGTGCAGCACCAGCCACTCGACCCGGCAACCCGCTATGCCCACGCCCTGTTCCTGGAGTCCAGCGACCGTGATGCCCTGGCGCTGGACAGCCTGAACGCAGTCACGCAGGCCGGCTGGAGTGCCGAGATGCACGCACTGCAGCAGCGGATTCAGCGGCGCTTGACCTTGGCCTCGGCGCAGCAACTGCAGGTTCAAGGGCGCGGTGCCGAGGCAACAGCGCTGCTTGAAGCCAGCCTGGCGCGTGGTGAAGGCAGCCCGGATGACCTGATGCTGTTGGCCGATTGGGCAGCACAGCGCGGCGAACCCGCCAAAGCCCGTGGTTATTATCAGCGTGTTCTTGCCGTACAGCCTGGGCGCCCGGATGCGCGGCTTGGGGTGATGGAAAGTGCGGTGGCCGAAGGTAACCTGGTGCAGGCCCGGCACATGCTGGGCGTGCGAGTGCCGGCGTTTGCCGCGGATGACAGCAGTGCCCAGCGGCGCCTGGCGGCGGTGTGGGTAGCCTTGGGCGAGCACGACAAGGCGGCCAGGTTGCTCGACGGGATTGCCACGCAGCAGGCCCGCCCCGACCCGTTGTTGCGCCGTGACGCCGCGCGCCTGGTGGCACAGGATGACCCGCAACGGGCGTTGGACCTCTATGCAGCAGCAATGGCCGATGCGCAATGGCTGGACCGCACTGCCGTGACGCCACGGGATGACCGCGCACTGACGTTTGCCAGCCGTGCGCAGGACGGTGATGACTGGCTGGCCCGCAGCCTGCGCAGTGATGTCGATGCCCTGTATCGCCAGCGCAATACCCATGTGACGCTGATGCACGACTACGGTTGGCGCGAGGACGATGGCACGCCGGGTACTTCAAAGCTGAGCACCCAGTCGACGCTGTTGCATGTCGACACCCCCTGGCAGGACGGCACCGCCTTTGCGCGGGTGGAGCGCATCGGTATGGATGCCGGGTCATTCAAGCAGGACGACGACGGTGGCTACACCCCCGATTTCGGCAGTTGCCAATTTGTTGGCCAGACGGCTGACGGGAAATCGCTACCCGCCTGTGAAGGCCGCTCGCAAACCACGGGCGGCAGTGTACTGGCGCTGGGGTGGCAGAACAGCCGCTGGGCGTTCGACCTGGGCACCACCCAGGGGTATGCGGTCAACAACTGGCTGGGGGGAGCCACGCTCAACGGTGACCTTGGCCAGCTCGGCTGGTCGCTGACGGCCTCACGCCGGCCGATGAGCAATTCGTTGCTGTCGTTCGCCGGGGCGCGTGACCGCCCGACCGGAGTGCGTTGGGGCGGGGTCACTGCCAACGGTGCCACGCTTGGCCTGAGCTGGGACCAGGGCGGTGACAACGGGGTCTGGGCCAGCCTTGGGCACCATTGGCTGTATGGCGAGAATGTCGCCGACAACCAGCGCACCCGGGCCATGGCCGGCGTTTACCACCGTGTAGTAGAAAAGGCTGACGAACGTGTGCGGGTTGGCCTGACGCTGATGCACTGGCGCCATGACAAGGACCTTGGGGGCTACAGCCTGGGGCAGGGCGGATACTACAGCCCGCAGCGCTACAGTTCGCTGGGCGTGCCGGTGAGTTATGCCTGGCGCAATTACGATTGGTCGGTGTTGCTGGAAGGCTCGGTCAGCTGGTCACAGGCCCACAGTGGCAGCAGTCGCCTGTACCCGGATAAACACCTCAACCGCAAGGTGCTGGCGCAGTATGGTGTCGAGAGCAACATCGATGCCCTGCAGGCGTCCAGCGACAGTAACGGGCTGGGTTACCGCCTGCGAGGCTTGTTCGAACGGCGCCTGAGTGACCAATGGGTATTGGGTGGTGGTTTCGACTGGCAGTACAGCGATGACTATGCGCCAAGCCATGCCATGCTCTACCTGCGTTACCTGTTCGAGCCGTGGCGCGGCAACCTGGCGTTGCCGGTGACACCACTGGAGCCCTACAGCGAGTGGCGTTGATCGTGGGGGCGGGTAAACCCGCTCCTGCATCCCAGGCTTGACAGCGGTCCCGCCGCCCCACCATTATCCAGCCATACTTACGCAACGGGCTTGTCAGCATGTCCATGACCAACCACGCCATTTACGCTTCGGGCCTCATTGCCCAGGCAGGCGCGTGCGTTGCCGTTGCCAAGAAATCCAAGAAACAGCCGCTCATCTGACCGAGGCGCGCTGTCTCGTCAGGTGGGCTGACGAGACAGAAGGCGCCAGGTATCTCTACCGACCCCTTCCGATCTTCAACCTGCTGACGCTGACTTTCGGTCAACATCAGGAGTTTTTGCATGTCGAATTTCCGTGGTATCTGGATCGCCCTCGTCACGCCCATGCGCGCCAATGAAATCGACTTCCCCGGCCTGGAAAAGCTGGTAAAGCAACTGCTCGAAGACGGCGTGGCCGGTTTTGTGGTGTGCGGTACCACGGGGGAGGCTGCAGCGTTGTCCAAGGCCGAGCAACTGGCCGTGCTGGATGCGGTGCTGGCCTGGGTAGCGCCGGGCAGGGTGGTGATGGGTTTGTCTGGTTACAACCTGCGTGAGCTGTTGGCCTTCCAGGCGGAAATCCAGCAACGTGAGGTTGGCGGGCTGCTGGTTCCTGCACCTTGCTACATTCGCCCTTCCCAGGCCGGTATCGAAGCCTTCTTCGCCACCGTCGCCGATGCCGCCAGCGTGCCAGTGATCGTCTACGACATTCCCTACCGCACCGGCGTGCGCATCGAGCGGGACACTTTGCGCCGTATCGTGCGCCACCCGCGCATTGCCGCCGTCAAGGACTGCAGCGGTGACAGCGAGACCACCATGGCGCTGATCGAGGACGGGCATGCCCAGGTGCTGGCCGGTGAGGACATGCAGATTTTCAATAACCTTTGCCTGGGCGGTGCAGGGGCCATCTCGGCTTCGGCGCATGTACGGGCCGACCTTTACGTACGCATGGTGCACCAGGTCGACAGCGGCGATTGGGTGGCTGCGCGCGGCACGTTCTACCAACTGCTGCCGTGGATGAAACTGGCCTTTGCCGAGCCCAATCCGGCCGTGGTCAAGGCAGCACTGCAGGTGCAAGGCCTGATCGGCGACGAGCTTCGCGAGCCCATGCAGGCATGCACGGAGACGACCCGGGGCAAGCTGCAGAGCGTGCTCGCAGCACTCGGCGCCTGAGCCGGCAACGGCCGACGGCGGGTTGACAAGCCGCCATACCCGGCATATACCGTTGGTTGTCAGGAGCTGCGCATCAATGGCGATGCCGCTGCCTCCACCCCGAACCCAAAAGAGCAAATGAGCTCTCTCCGCATGCGGAGAGGGCTTTTTGTCGTCCCTGAAAAATAACAACAAGAGGTGTTCAATATGCGTCATGGTGATATTTCCAGCAGCAACGACACCGTCGGCGTTGCCGTGGTCAACTACAAGATGCCGCGCCTGCATACCCGCGATGAAGTGCTCGAAAACGCCAGGAAGATCGCCGACATCATCGTCGGCATGAAGCAGGGGCTGCCCGGCATGGACCTGGTGATTTTCCCCGAGTACAGCCTGCAGGGCATCATGTACGACCCGGCGGAGATGATGGAAACCGCAGTGGCGGTGCCCGGTGTGGAAACCGAAGTGTTCGCCCAGGCCTGCCGCAAGGCCAATGTCTGGGGCGTGTTCTCGCTGACCGGCGAGCGCCATGAAGAGCACCCGCGCAAGTCGCCCTACAACACGCTGGTGCTGATCGACAATAACGGCGAGATCGTGCAGAAGTACCGCAAGATCATCCCTTGGTGCCCGATCGAAGGCTGGTACCCGGGCGGCCAGACCTATGTCGCCGACGGCCCTAAGGGCCTGAAGATCAGCATGATCATCTGCGATGACGGCAACTACCCGGAAATCTGGCGCGACTGTGCCATGAAAGGCGCCGAGCTGATCGTGCGTTGTCAGGGCTACATGTACCCGGCCAAGGACCAGCAGGTGATGATGGCCAAAGCCATGGCCTGGGCCAACAACTGCTATGTGGCGGTGGCCAACGCTGCCGGTTTCGATGGTGTTTATTCCTACTTTGGTCACTCGGCAATCATCGGTTTCGATGGCCGCACCCTGGGGGAGTGTGGTGAAGAGGAAATGGGTATCCAGTACGCCCAGCTGTCGGTTTCGCAGATTCGTGACGCGCGGCAGAATGACCAGTCGCAGAACCACCTGTACAAGATCTTGCACCGCGGTTACAGCGGCATGCACCTGTCCGGCGAAGGTGATCGCGGTATCGCCGAATGCCCGTTCGAGTTCTACCGCACCTGGGTACTGGATGCCGAGAAGGCCCGCGAGAATGTCGAGGCCCTGACCCGACGCACCTCGGGGGTGGCGCAGTGCCCGGTTGGCAGTCTTCCCTACGACGCCAAGGAACAGGAAGCCCGCTGACGGGCTGGCCCAGCGTGCCCGCGGGCACGCTGTTTCACCAATGAGGGGAAGACCATGCCGTTCTTGAACGACTTGCTGGAGCAGACGCGCCGCGACGCCTCCTCCAGCGCTGCTCTGAATGCCGAGAACTGTCACACCCGGGCCATCGTCGAGACCCACCTGCGCAGCGACGACACCTTGCAGTCGCGCTTTCGCTTCGATGTGGCCGCCGTCATGCAGGTTTTACGCAACGAAGTACTGGGCCAGGACGAAGCCCTGCAAGCCATCGAAGATGTGCTGACGGTGGTTCGGGCTGACATCCTCGACCCACGGCGGCCTTTGTTCACCGCCTTGTTCCTCGGCCCGACCGGGGTTGGCAAGACCGAAGTCGTGCGTGCCCTGGCCCGCGCCCTGCACGGCGACGCTGATGCCTTCTGCCGGCTCGACATGAACACCCTGGCCCAGGAACATTACGCAGCCGCCCTGACGGGGGCACCCCCGGGCTATGCTGGCGCCAAGGAGGGCCGCGCGTTATTCGACCAGGCGTTGCTCGACGGCAGCCAGGGGCGGCCGGGGATTGTACTGTTCGATGAACTGGAAAAGGCCAGCAAGGAGGTGTCCCAGGCACTGCTCAATGTGTTCGACAATGGCCTGTTGCGCTTGGCCTCCGGGGAAAAGAGCTTCAATTTCCGCAACACCCTGGTGTTCATGACCAGCAACCTGGCGGCAGACGAAATACGCCAGCACCGCCGTGGGCCGCTGGCGACGGTGCGGCGCCTGCTGGGCGCGCAGGCAGGGCACCGCGAGCGCTTGCTCGGCCTGGTGCGCAGGCGCCTGGTGAAGCGCTTTTCTGCTGAGTTTGTCAACCGCATCGACAGCACCGTGGTGTTCAATGCCATCGAGCAGGCGGTCAGCGAGCGCATCGTCGAGCTGGAAGTGTCGCGCCTGAACCGGCGCCTGGCCAAACATCACTGTCGCCTGCAACTGGACGCGGCGGTGGTCGGCAAGCTGGCCAGCGAAGGTCATGACGTGGAGTTCGGCGCTCGCGCGCTCAAGCGCCATATCCGCCATGAGCTGGAGGTGCCCCTGGCCGAGTACCTGCTCGGCAACCGCATCCCGTGTCGGGCCGAAGTGGCCTGTATCACGGTGGCCGGCCACCTTGAGCGTGGGCGCATCCGTTTTTCGCTGCCTACATGACAGTTGTCACAGGACGGTGTGATGAGTAGACAAGAAAGGCAATTGAAAGTGGGGTTGCTGTTCGCCGAGACCGGCGTTACCGCAGCCATCGAACGTTCGCAGCGCTGCGGCGCGCTGCTGGCGGCAGAACAGGTCAACCGCGAAGGCGGTGTGCTGGGCCAGCCGGTATTGACCCTGGTCGGTGACCCCGGGGGTGACCCGGACCGTTATCGCAACCTGTGTGACGACTACGTGCGCAATCACGGTGTTCGGCTGATGCTCGGCTGCTACATGTCGCATACTCGCAAGGCGGTGATGCCGGTGGTGGAACGGGTTGACGGCCTGCTGTTCTATCCCACGCCTTACGAGGGCTTTGAATATTCGCCCAATATCATCTATGGCGGCCCGGCACCCAACCAGAACAGTGCGCCGCTGGCGGCCTACCTGACCCGCCATTATGGCGCCAGGGTGGCGTTCGTCGGTTCCGACTACATCTACCCGCGGGAAAGCAACCACGTCATGCGCCACCTGTACAAGCAGCATGGCGGTGAAGTGGTGGAAGAGGCCTACATGCCACTGTATCCCTCGGCTGACGACCTGGCACAGGTGGTCGAGCGGGTGGTGCGCGCAGCCCCGGATGTGGTGTTTTCGACCGTGGTTGGCACGGGCACGGCCAGCTTCTACCAGGCCTTGGCGCAGCGCTATGGCAATGGCCGTCGGCCGCCCATTGCCAGCCTGACCACCAGCGAGGCGGAAATTGCCGAAATGGGCGCCGAGGTGGCCCGTGGCAACATTGTCGTGGCGCCGTACTTCACCAGTGTCGAATCGCCGCAAAGCCATGCATTCGTCAGCCAGTGCCGGGCGTTCTTCCCGGCCGATGTGCGCATCACCGCCTGGGCAGAGGCTGCCTACAGCCAGATGCGCATGCTCTGTCAGGCGGTGAATGCCACTGGCAGCCTGGACGTGGAGGTGATCCGCAACCACCTGTACCACGCCAGCATCGACAGCCCCCAGGGCAGGGTGCATGTGGAACAGCAGAACAACCATTCACACCTGTTCGCGCGTATTGGCGAGATCGATGCAAACGGCCAGATCTGCATCAAGTGGCAATCGCCAACGGCCATTCGCCCCGACCCCTATGTGGTGGTACACAACCTTGATGACTGGACCGCGAGCATGACGGGAGGCGGCCCCTCATGAGCAGCTCGAACATCCTCAGCACGCTGCGTGAACTGCATGTAGGCATTGTCTGCCCGCCCAGCGACGTCACCGATGCCCTGGTTTTGCAACTGATGCGTATCGGCTGCTCGGTGAAGCAGGCCTGGCCACCGCCCAAAGCCTTCGATAGCCACACCGACCTGGTGTTTTGTGGGGTATTCGAGGGCCGTCACCATGCCGCACTGGCCAAGTTGCTCGCCCAGGGCGGGGTACACCTGACTGCCATCGCGCTGGTGGAGTACGAAAGCCCCACCATCCTTTCGCAGATCCTCGAGCTGGGCTGCCACGGTGTGATGGTGCTACCGCTGGACAGCCACAAGGTGCTGCCGGCCCTGGTTTGTGCCAGAAGCAACAGTGAAGCCCAGGCCCGTCTGCTGCAGAAGAATGCGCAGTTGCAGGAGCGCATGGAGCACCAGGCCGACATCAACAAGGCCAAGGTATTACTGATGGCCGCCAAAAGCTGGCAGGAGCCTGAAGCGCATGCCTATTTGTCGAAGGAAGCGATGAAGCAGCGTTTGTCGATGTTGGAAATGGCAAGAAAAACCCTAAAACAATTCGAATGAGAAGAGGTTGCCATGTTGTACGGACTGGTTCTGCTGTATGTGGGGGCGGTGCTGTTCATCAACAGCATCTGGTTGATGGGGCAAATCACCGATCGCGAAGTGGCGGTGATCAACCTGTTTGTCGGCTTGCTCAGCCTGTTGGTGGCGGTTTACCTGATTTTCGCGGTGGGCTCGGCCGAGGGTGTCAAGGCCGGCGCCTTGACCCTCCTGTTTGCTTTTACCTACCTGTGGGTGGCTGCGAACCAGTTGTTGCAGGTTGATGGTCGCGGGCTGGGCTGGTTCTGCCTGTTCGTCAGCGTGACAGCGCTGGTGGTCACGGTCAGTTCCATCCCCGGTGCCGAAGGGCTGATGAAGGTGTGGGACGTACTGAACTGGGCGGCGTGGACGGTGCTTTGGTTCAGTTTCTTCCTGTTGCTGGCACTGGCCAGGCAGATCCAGAGGCTGGTGGCGGTGATGACGCTGGTGTGCGCGATCTTCACCGCCTGGGTGCCAGGGTTGCTGATCTTGTGGCAGCAAATGGGGTGAGTTCAGCTACGCCTATTTGCCATTGCTAGTGGTTTGCACCTGTGCAACTTGCTGCTTCTGCGCTGCCGCGTCATTGCCCCACAGGCGTGCCTGCTCGGCCAGGAAGTTCTGCTTGAACTGTTCTGACCGCTGCGAGCCGTCTTCAGCCTGTGCGACCCCAGCCAGACCCAGCAGCACACTGCCTATCGCGATGGTTTTTATCAGTTTCATGATGCACCTCGGCTTCCATGCAGGTTCGCCCGAAGGGTTGCCTGCGTAGGGTTGATCGCCCGCTTGTTTGGGCAACGGTCTGGCCACTTGGGCGCAGTGGGCCATGCCTTGTCCGCTTCAGCGGCAGTGCGCGCCATGCCAGGTAGCGGGTCTGCCGGCTTCGATGGCGGGTTTGCCGGCAGGTGCTTTACTGGGACTGTTGGTGTTCATGATGCCTGCTCCCGCTGTTTCGAAGTTGAAGTGTTTCGATGGGTTCAGCTTCTCACCGAAGACGGATTCGAAAAATACAACGGCGGTAGTGCAACCTGGGTGGTGCCACAGCGGTAGTGCAACAGCTGTAGTACCCGTAGCGTGAGTGGCCAACATGAGCAGATGGCAGGGACTTCAAGAGGCTGCGGTTGAACTTTTCGGTTTACCGCAGGCTTTCGCCAGTGCGCGGGATGAACAGGGCTTTCTGGATGCCCAGGCCAACGATAATGTGCGCAGGCGGCGCCTGTTCATGTTTGTCGCGATTGCCGTATGGGCGGGCTTTGGCTATTGGGACTATTACCATTACATCCGCCACGAGCATGTACTGACACCCGCCGACTTCCAGGCAATCCTGGCCTGGCGAGTCGCGGGCACACTGGCGATCACTGCCGCCACGGTTGCATCGTTTGCCTCACGTTTCAGCCGTGATGAGCGCTGGGCGAACACGACCGCGATGGTCACCATCTGTTTCGCCCAGACCTGTCTGGTGGCCATGGTGCAAATCGTGCCGGCGCCGTTGAATTACAACTATTACTTTGTCGGCATTGTGCTGGTCATCTTCTTTCAGCACGGTACATGGGCGTTGCTGGCACGTTATTCACTGTTGACCACGGGGTATTGCGTGTTGCTGTTTCTGGTCCAGCAAGTGGTTACCGGCGCGCTGCAGGAAAACTTCTTTCCGGCAATGTTCTACTTGCTGGCATTTACCTTGGTAGGGTGGACGATCAGTGTGCGTTCCGAGAAAGTTTCCCGGGAGGGGTACCTCAAGACGCTGGCGCTGAACCGCAAGAATGAAAGCCTGGAACAGGCGAACATCCGCGTGCACCGTGAAAAACAGAAAGCCGATGACGCACTGAAAGCGCTGTTCGACCAAGAGGCGATAAAGGCTGTGGAGATTCGCGAAAAGGCCGAAGCCAGCACGCGCTTTGTCCGGGCGGCCTATCACGACACCATGCAACCCCTGGCTTCGATCGCATCACTGGCGTATGCCGGCGAGCGCATGGTCGAGCAGGGCGAGCATGCGCGCTTACCGGAAATTTTCCGCGATATCGAAGTGTCTGGTCGTGAAATCAGTACCTTGTTCGCCGGCCTGCGTGAAGTGTTTACCAGTGGTGAGTCGGAACCGGTGATCGAGCCGTTTTCGCTGAACGCACTGATGGCTGAGCTCGAGTCCCTGCACAAACCGCTGGCGCACGCCAAGGGCCTGCGTCTGAAGCTGCAGCGGCGCCGGCAGGATGCGCTGGTCAACTCTGACCGGGCCATTTTCAAGCGGGTGTTGGGCAACCTGATTTCCAACGCTGTCAAGTACACCGAGCACGGGGGCGTGGTGGTCGGCAGCGTGGCTGGCAGGACCACGCTGCGTATCGATGTGGTCGATACTGGCATCGGTATCCCCGACGCCTTCAAAGGCAAGGTCTTCGAGGCGTTCTTCCAGGTCGACAACCCCAGCCATGACACACGTCGCGGCCTGGGCCTTGGGCTGTCGATCGTCAAGAACTTCATCGACCGTCTGCCGGGGCACCGATTGAGTTTCAGCAGCCGCCCTGGGCGTGGCAGTCGCTTTTCGGTCGACTGCCCGCTGTTGCAGGGGGAAGCGCTGCCGGCGGCCACCCCTTCGCCAGCCTTGCTGGACAATGGCAAGCGTGTCGACATTGCCGGCGCCTATGTGCTGCTGGTCGATGATGACAAACGCATCCTCGACAGCCTGTCGAAGTCGCTGAGCATGCAAGGTGCCATCGTCGCCACGGCCGAAGACCAATTCACCTTGCAGGACGCACTGGAACGGGCGCCAGACCGCTACCCGGACCTGCTCATCTGCGACTACAAGTTGCGTGACGGCCTGCTTGGCACGGCGCTGATCGAGCAGGTGCGGGCGTTTTATGACTGGGCCCAGGTACCGGCAATCCTCTACACGGCAGAACTGCTGCGCCAGCCCTTGCATGACGAGCCCCTGTCACAGGCTGTCAGCAAGGGTGAAAGCGCTGCCACCTTGATGGCGGCCGTTCAGCAGCTTTTGTCCCGCGGCCGGTTGGCCAATGCGGGCGTGGCCGATGACGACAACACCCCTAATACCTGACCGGTCTTGGCAAACAGGCCCTGCAGGCCATACAGGTCGATTACCCCGAACTTGCCATAGAGCCTGCTCAGGTACTGGCGCACGTTGACCGGGTTGATTTCCAGGATCGCCGCAATCTTCCACGGTGCGTTACCTTGCAGCGCCAGGCGCAGGATGTCGAACTCGCGTGGGGTAACGCCCAGGTCCTTAGGCCCGAGCGGGGTGGCGGGCTGCTCATGCAGTAAGGAGGAGGGGGCCTGGCCGCCCTTGCCAATCGCTTCGCTGGGCAGGTAAACCCCACCGCTGAGCGCGCGGTTGATGGCCTCCAGCATCACTTCATGGGCACTGGCCTTGGGTACGAAGGAGGAAGCGCCGCGGCGCATGACTTCGTCGACAAAGCGCCGTTCGGACTCGGCCGACATCACGATCACCGGCGCCACCACGCACTTGGCCGGGTCTGGCTCGGCCGGTGCTTCACGGCCGGACTTGAACAGCGACAGCAGGCTCAGGCCGTTGTCCGGCGTGAGGTCGTTGCTGGTGGTAGAGGTGGGGATGCACAGGTCGAGGAAGATCACGTCGAAGCCCTGGCTGCGCACCAGCGCCAAGGCTTCTGCGGTGCAGGAAGCTTCCAATACCTGGGCGTCGTGGTGCACGGCCTGGATCAGGCTCTTCACCCCGGCCCTGAGGATGCCGTGGTCGTCTATCAGCAAAATGCGCATCAGGCCGGCTCCGGGCAAGGGGGATGTACGTGCAGTATTGCCGAGAATGGGGCGGGTGTACCTACTACGGCTGTAGTGGTCGCGCCGGGAGGTTGCAGGCATTACGCCCGCTGTGTTGTAGCTTGCAGTTTGGTTGGCTCGAACGTGCTGGGCAGAGGTGTCTTGGGTAACTAACGGCTCCTCGGTTGCAACCCTGAAACGGATTGGCCTGGCGGTGGCTTGATTGTTTTCCATTGTTACGGGTTTCTTTAATTGCGCTCGGGGCGTAGCCTCGTCTCACAGAGCCTTCGAAGCCCGTTCAGGTTATCAACCTTGTGCCGGTGTGAGAGAGGCATGAAATATTCCCCGACTCGATAGAATTTCCACTGCCATGCCGGACGGTTTCCCAGCGTTGCCCTCGCTTAACGCGCTACGTGTCTTTGAAGTGGTTGCCCGCCACCTGAACTTCCGCCTGGCGGCTGAGGAACTGGGTGTGACCCAGGCAGCCGTAGCCCAACAGATACGCGGGCTGGAGGCTAGCCTGGATCTGCGTCTGTTCGAGCGTCTGCCCCGTGGCCTGGCGTTGACCGATGCGGGCCAGGGCTACAGCGGCAGTATCCGCAGTGCATTGGCCATGATCGATGAAGCTACACGGTTGCTCAGGCCGCAAGCTGCCCACCTGACGGTCAGCGTTACGCCTACCTTCGCCTCGAAATGGTTGATTCCCAGGCTCGGCGACTTTGCGCAGAGCTACCCGGACATCGATTTACGCGTGCTGGCCACGGATCGACTGTCTCATTTCAGTACCGATGGCGTGGATATCGCTGTGCGCTACGGCAAGCCTGAATTCGGCGCCGGTTTGAACAGCGAATTGTTGATGGAGCAGCGCATTGTTGCCGTTGCCAGCCCAACGCTGTTCGACGGTGCCAAGGCCCCCGTCAGTTTCGAGCAGCTTCAAGACTTCATCATGCTCCACGATGCCCATAACTTCTGGCCCCGGTTCCTTGCTCAAGTATTCCCGCAGCACGCTCAACCGACGGCCAAGAACCTTCGGTTCAATCAGACCTCGCTGGCCATCGACGCGGCCGTCAGCGGGCAGGGCATTGCGCTGGCCAGTGTGGCGTTTGTCAGTGATGACATTGCCGCGGGCAGGCTGATCCAGGTTTTTGCCCAGCAGCTCAGGCTCGACAAGTCGTTCTACCTGGTCTGGCCACGTAAGGTGCAGCACTCAGAGTCGCTGGGTATCGTGCTGCAATGGCTCAAGCAACAGGCTGGCTCATGCTAATCTACCGGGCGTACTTCTTGGCCCCGGCAACACAGATGACAGCACCCAGGGTGATGACGAGCATCATCCAGCTGACGTGCTCGTGCAGCAGCAACGCAGCCAGCCCAAGCCCCATGAACGGTTGAAAGAGTTGCAGTTGACCCACTGCCGCAATGCCACCCTGGACCAGCCCTCGGTACCAGAACACAAACCCGATCAGCATGCTGAACAGTGAAACGTAACCGAAGCTGAACCACGCAGGGGCGCTGACCTTGGCGAAGGCTTCCGGTGCCGGGAAATTAACGATCGTCAGCAGCAGCATGAACGGCAACGCTACAAGCAATGCCCAACTGATGACCTGCCACCCTCCCAATGTCCGGGAAAGACGCGCCCCCTCTGCATACCCCAACCCGCAAACCACGACCGCCGCCATCATCAGCAGGTCTCCTACGGCCGATGCTTCGCCGCCATTCATCAACGCATAGCCGGCAACCAGGCCGGCACCTGTCAGCGAGAACAGCCAGAACAGTGGCCGAGGTCGCTCACCGCCCCGCAGAACGGCAAAAGCTGCGGTGCAAAGTGGCAGGAGCCCGACATAGACGATGGAATGTGCAGAGGTGACGTGCTGCAGGGCCAGTGCCGTCAGTAGCGGAAAACCGATTACAACGCCAAGCGCTGTCACCGCCAATGACGATACGTCACCGCGTGCAGGTCGAGGTTGCCGTAGCACGATCAGGAAAAGCGCACCCAACAGGGCGGCAATGGTGGCTCTTGCACAGGTCAGAAACGTCGGTTCGAAATCCGCCACTGCCACACGGGTGGCCGGCAACGAGCCCGCAAAGATTGCTACGCCTATAAAGCCGTTTATCCACCCGCTTGTTGATTTTTCCATCGTTACGTCCTCGATAAGCCGGGGTTCAGTACATCACCGACAGGTTCACCAAGGCCATGTACAATCCAGTACAGTTCAACCGAACTGTTATGCATATCAGTCCAGCACAGTTGAGGGTGGGATGAAACGGAGCGGAACGCGAATTCGAACGGTCATGGGGGAGATCCAGTCCAGGATAGCTTCGCGAACCTATGCACCAGGTGCGAGGATTCCCTCGGTCCGTGCTATGGCTCAAACCATGCAGGTCTCGGTTTCAACCGTTCTCGAGGCTTATGAAAGGTTGATGGCAGAGGGCGTTCTCAGCTCCCGTCCTGGCTCTGGTTTCTACGTGGCCGGGCCGGTGGCGCCCTTGGTGCTGACCGAACTCGCCCCCAGGCTTGACCGTGAAGTCGACCCGCTGTGGATCTCGCGGCAGTCTCTTCAAACGTCAAGCGATGCGCTGAAACCCGGGTGTGGTTGGTTACCTCCTTCCTGGATGTACGAAGCCGGCATGCGTAAGGCGCTGCGAACCGTTGCCCGCTCCGACACCCTGGAGCTGACGGAGTACGCTTCACCGCTTGGGCATCCGCCGCTGAGGCAATTCTTGTCGCGACGGCTGGCAGGCATTGGCATTGAAGCCTCTCTTGAACAGGTCATGCTTACCGAATCCGGCACCCACGCCATTGACCTGATTTGCCGTTTTCTGCTGGAGCCGGGTGACACTGTGTTGGTCGACGACCCCTGCTATTTCAATTTTCACGCTCTGCTCAAAGCACACAGGGTGAACATCGCAGGCGTACCCTATACGCCGACGGGCCCGGATATCGAGGCGTTCGGAGCCGCTTTGCTAGCGCATTCTCCCCGGCTGTACATCACCAATTCCGGCATTCACAACCCTACCGGGGCCACCCTGTCTCCGGTCACGGCACACAGGCTGCTTAAGCTGGCCGACACCGCTGGACTGGTGATTGTCGAGGACGACATCTTCGGGGATTTCGAGCATACGCCCGCTCCCCGGCTGTCAGCCTTCGACGGCCTGAACCGGGTCATCCAGATAGGCAGCTTTTCCAAGACCATCTCCGCTTCGATCCGGTGTGGCTACATCGCAGCGCGCAGTGAATGGATCGAGAGCCTGGTCGATCTCAAGATCGCAACGACATTCGGTGGTGGCCGCTTGGCTGCGGACATGATCCATCGGGCGATTACTGACAGCGGGTACCGCAAGCACATGGAAAGCGTTCGCCTCAGGCTGGCCGAGGAAATGGACCGGACGGTAGCAAGGCTTCGGGCCATTGGCATCAAGCCCTGGATGACGCCCCAGGCAGGCATGTATGTCTGGTGCCAGCTCCCCCAGGGCAAGGATGCAGCAACGCTGGCCAGGGCTTGCCTGAATGAAGGTGTGGTACTGGCGCCCGGAAATGCGTTTAGCCAGTCCGGGACGGCAGGTGATTTCCTTCGTTTCAACGTTGCCCAATCGGGTGATGCCAGAATCTACGAAGTATTGAAACGGGCGCTCAGCGGCTAGTCGAAAGCCCCTCCAGCCAGTCGCAACGTGTCATCTCCCATATTTCGACCTCCATCGGCCCTGATACAAATTGGCCTTCCCGCACGCCTGCCAGGTGCATACCCTCATGCTCCGAGACCCTGCGGGATGCGTGGTTGGCAACCGCTTTGGGAACCTGCATGACCGGACGCGACAATGTCTCGAACCAATAGGCGTTGATAATACGGCATGCTTCACGCATATACCCCTTACCCCACCACTGCGGTGCAAGCCAGAAGCCCCTGTTGTTTCCGGGCTGGTCATACAAACTGATGCTGCCAATGGTGCAGCCTGTATCGTTGCGCATGCGAATCATCCAGTGCCATTCGCGACCTTCGGCCATGGCAGGCAAGGCGACATCACGCACATAGATCAGGGCTCCGTCTTCTGGATACGGCCAGGGAACACGACAATCCAGGTAGCGGACCACCTCCCATCTGGGGAACAACGCCTGAATGATGGGGGCATCCTCCAATTGGAGGGGCGTGAGAACCAGCCGATCCGTGATCAGCGTCGGAAGGCAATCCATGGCATTCGTTCCTGGTCATCCTGATGAAACATTGATTGTCTGCAATAGGCTTGCGTGTGTCGACTGTTCCCTCCCGACCCAATACAGGCCTCTGCACCCATGGCCTCAGATCGAGCGCTGATTCACACGGGCAGACAGTTGCTCGGCGCTTTCCTTGCGTTCCGAATAGCGATCCACCAGAAAGTCCTTGCGGTCACGCAGCAGGACGGTGAACTTCACCAGCTCTTCCATGACATCCACCACGCGGTCATAGAACGGCGACGGTTTCATCCTTCCGGCATCGTCGAACTCCAGGTAGGCTTTCGGCACCGAAGACTGGTTCGGGATGGTGAACATGCGCATCCAGCGACCCAGAACGCGCAATTGATTGACCACGTTGAATGACTGCGAGCCGCCACACACCTGCATGACTGCCAGGGTTTTGCCTTGAGTGGGACGAAGCGCGCCCAGTGCCAGGGGGACCCAGTCGATTTGCGCCTTGAACACTGCAGACATCGCGCCATGACGCTCGGGCGAGCACCATACCTGGCCTTCCGACCACTGCATCAGGTCACGCAGCTCCTGCACCTTGGGATGCTCGACAGGCACATCGTCAGGCAGCGGCAAGCCCGATGGATTGAAGATGCGGGTTTCGGCCCCGAAGTGCTCCAGCAGGCGTGCAGCTTCTTCCACCAACAAGCGACTGAAGGAGCGGTCCCGGGTCGATCCATACAGCAACAGGATGCGCGGTTTGTGATCGCTGGAGCGGGGCGCCCCTGGCACTGTATCGAACAGCGTGAGGTCAAGGTTAGGCAGGTGTTGCTCGGACATGTTTCCTCCGGTTCAAAGCGTACCGATGCGATCCAGCTCGTGCTTGAGCTGCTCACGGTCCAGGTTATCGAAAGGCAGTGCGAAAAATGCCTGGCAGCGAGACTCGATGCGGGCCAGCGTGGCGCGGAACGCTGCGTCGACTGACGCCTCTTCACCTTCGACGTCGGACGGATCTTCCAGCCCCCAGTGCGACTTCAAAGCAGGGCCGAAATACACCGGGCAGGCTTCGCCGGCAGCCTTGTCGCAAACGGTAATGACGATGTCGGGAGGACAATCCTCGAACGCGTCGTTGCCCTTGCTGCTCAGGCCCTGAATGGAAATACCGGCTTGCAGGAGGGTTTCCAGGCTGCGGGGTAGAACCTGCCCTTTGGGAAAGCTGCCCGCGCTGACCGCCTCGAAACCTGTCGGCGCCAGGTGATTGAATAGCGCTTCGGAAAGAATGCTGCGGCAGCTATTGGCCGTGCACATGAACAGGACTTGCATGGAAGGCTCCTCCGCTTTGTGGCGGACGTCAGAGGCTCAGGCGCAATGCCAGGGCCGAATGTTGGTAGTGCTCAGCAGCAGGCCGCATCACGGACGGGGCGGCTGTCCATGTTCTTCAGGCGAAGGGCGTTGTCAGCCAGCCATTGCGCGTTGGCCTGCAAGGTCACCTGCAACATTTCATGCACCCAGGCGGGCAACTGCGGGTTCAGGCGGTAATACACCCATTGCCCCTGGCGGCGATCCAGCAGCATGCCAATGCTGCGCAATTGTGCGAGGTGGCGGCTGATCTTGGGCTGGCTGTCGTCCAGGGCGCACATCAGTTCGCAAACACAGAGCTCACCGAGGCTGGCAATCAGCAGGGTGGCGCGAGCACGGGTTTCGTCAGCCAGGCTCCTGAAGACTTCGGGCGGGGTGATCATGGTCGCACCTGTACATATGGATAACCGAATATATGTTTTTCCATATGTTTGTTGCAAGCCTGCCGGCGTGAGTGCCCGCTTCAAGCCATGAGCAAGTCAGCCAAACGGTCATGGCTATTCGCCCTGGGAGGGCTATCGTTGCTTGTCTGGGCAACGACTACCGATCGAGGGTGGAATCATGAACACCAGTGACTTGCTCGAACAGCTACTTCGGGCCGGCCAACGTTCGCAAGCGCAGCAAGGCAGCAGCGGCATGCCCTCGCAAGATGGTTTGGGCGGTTTGGGCGGTTTGTTGGGTGGTCTGCTTGGCGGCGGTAGTGCAATGGGTGGCGGCAACGGCCTGGGTGGATTGCTGGGCGGCCTGTTGGGTGCGGCTGGTGGTAGCAGCGCCGGCGGTTCTACCCAGGGGCGTCCCGCAGGCGGCATCAACTACGCGGCGCTGGCGTCGTTGGGCATGATGGCGTTCCAGGCCTATCAAAGCTGGCAGCGCAGCCAGGCTGCAGCTCCGCAACAAGCGTTGCGCACAGTCGATCAATTGTCAGGCCCCGAGGTGGAGGGGCACAGCCATGCCATCCTGCGTGCGCTGATTGCCGCGGCCAAGGCTGACGGCCGCATTGACCAGCAGGAGGAACAGCTGATCTACGCTGAGATCAAGCGCCATGCCAGCGATCCGCAACTGCAGCAATGGCTGGATGAAGAAGTCAGCAAGCCCCTTGATGCTGCCGAGGTGGCGCAGTCGGCCCAAGACCCGGCCATGGCTGCGGAAATGTACCTGGCCAGCGTGATACTGGTGGACGACCAACAGGACGCAGAGCGGGCTTACCTTGACGAACTGGCCAGTGCACTGCAAATCGACCCGGCATTGCAGGTGCACTTGGAGCAGCAGGCCAAGGGCAGCGCTTGACGGGCGCAGATGCACAAGCGGCTGGCTTGTCATTTGCCTGGGCTTGAGGCAGGGTCGATACCACTGACATCTCTGCCAAAGGAGTCATCCCATGTCAAAGCTCTACCCCAGTATTGATCCTGAGGGGCTGGTCGAGTACTCGGTGGTTTACACCGACCGTTCGCTTAACCACATGTCGCAGGCTTTTCAAGGCGTGATGAGGAACATTTCCAGCACCTTGAAACAGGTCTACAACGCCCAGGCTGTTGCGGTAGTGCCGGGCAGCGGCACGTTTGGCATGGAGGCGGTAGCGCGCCAGTTCGCGACCGGGCAGCAGTGCCTGGTGGTCCGCAACGGCTGGTTCAGTTATCGCTGGAGCCAGATCCTCGAGATGGGCAACATTCCGGCGGCCACCACGGTGCTGAAGGCACGCCCGGTCGAAACGGGTCGTCAGGCGGCTTACGCGCCACCCCCTCTGAACGAAGTGCTGGCGGCCATTGAGGCGAACAAGCCGCAGGTTGTCTTCGCACCCCACGTTGAAACTTCCTCCGGGATTATCCTGCCGGACGAATACTTGCGGGCGATCGGCGACGCTGTGCATGCGGTAGGTGGCCTGTTCGTGCTGGACTGCATCGCCTCCGGCACGTTGTGGGTCGATATGCGCAAGTGCGCGGTCGATCTGTTGATCAGTGCGCCGCAAAAAGGCTGGAGTGCTTCCCCTTGCTGCGCCCTGGTGATGTTCAGCTCATTGGCCCTCGAACGCATCGGGCAGACGCAAAGCAGCAGCTTTGCCTGCGACTTGAAAAAGTGGTTGCAGATCATGCAGGCCTACGAACAGGGCGGGCATGCCTACCACGCGACCATGCCCAGCGATTCTCTCGCGCGCTTCAACGATGTGATGAACGAGATGCAGGCGTACGGTTTCGACAAGGTCCGCAGCGAACAACAGGCGCTGGGCGACCGGGTGCGCGCCATGCTGACCGGCAAAGGCATCAAGAGCGTGGCCGCAGCCGGCTTCCAGGCCCCGGGTGTAGTGGTGAGCTATACCGACGATGCCGACATCAGGAACGGCAGTAAATTTGCCGAGCACGGCCTACAGATTGCCGCTGGTGTGCCGTTGCAATGTGATGAGCCAGCCGATTTCCAGACCTTCCGCATTGGCCTGTTCGGGCTCGAGAAACTGCACAATATCGAGCGTACAGTCAGTACCCTTGAGCAGGCGCTGGAGGCAGTGATGGTCAGTTAAGCCACCAGCCAAACACCAGCCTGGTGTAGGAGCGGGCTTGCCCGCGAAACAGGCAAAGCGGCCCATGGCACCGGCTACGCCGGTGTTCGCGGTTTAAGCCGCTCCTGCACATTTTGCAGGGGCCCTTCCATCGGCTGATAGACCAGCCCGGCAAACTCGCCCACCTCGCCTGCCAGGGTAAACCCGTAGCGCTGGTAGGCAGGCACCGATGGCAACGATGCCCTGACCGTCACCACATCAGTCCTGGCATGCCCCAGCGCAGCACTCATCAGGCGCGTGCCGATGCCTTGGCGTTGCCAGGCTGGTGCGATGAACAGCATCGCCACATGGCGGCCTTCCTTGAGTTCGATCAGCCCCACGATGGCGCCTTCAACGATGCAGGCCAGCATCAGGTTGTCACCGTTCATGCGCTCGGCAAACGCCTCGGGCGCGGCAACTTGAGTGAAGGTTGCAACGCCCTGCGCCGACAGCGAGGGCGCGATCGCCTGCATGAAGGCTTCCAGGCACAAGGCGCTGGCGCGGGGGAGGTCGTCAGGGGTGAGCTTGCGTATGTGCATGGCAGTCGTCCGTGGCTTGTATTCGTCCTTTGACGACTTTAACCCGTAACGCCATGCCGCGCTGCCTCAAACGCTGGCTCAAGGGCGAGACAATGACGAGCTTACCGGGTCACGCTGCCTTGGGTGCTCCAATCAGAATGTCCTCGAAAAACGCCCCGACCGGCTCGGTAGGGTGGCACAACTGTATTTCCAGCACCCACACCACCTCGCTCGGGACAAACTCCACCTCGGCCAGTTTTTCCTGGCTGTACAGCACATGCGGGAAGTCGGCGATGCGATGCCCGGCCAGGTTGCGCTCCAGCTGCCAGCCTTTGCGTTGGGCGCTGCGGTCGGCGAAGTCGTACAGTTCGCGCCCGGTCAGCCCGCTTCCCCAGGCCTGGCGGGTCTCGTCGAACACTTCGTGCAGCGCCTTGATGCAGGCGTGATGCAGCGGGTGCTGGCCAAGCACGAACGTATCGCCATAGTCGCCTTCATAGCCGTCCCACACTGGGCCAACGTCGACTACGACGATGTCCGTGGTACGTAATACACGTTGCAGATCAATGCCTTGTCGTGGCGTACGCACGGTGTCGTCGCCGAAGCGGATGTAGGTCGGGTGCCAGGTGTGGGACGCCCCCATTGCCTGCAAGGTGTGTGCGGCCATCTCCAGCGCCTGGGCGGTGGTCATGCCGACTTGCAGTTGGCTGGCAATCGCAGCCACGGCCCGTACCGATTGCTCGCGAGCAGCGAGCATGCCATCCAGCGAGTAGCGCGGGCCGACCTTTTCCAGCTCGGGGTGCAAGGGCGTGGCGGTTGCAGCCTGAGGCGTCAAGGGGCTGCTGGCAACGAAGGCCTCGGCGACGAAACGGTGCGGTTGCACGCCGGCAGCCAGGCACTGCTCGCGCGCCTGAGCGATCATGTTGGTATTACCGCAGGCGTAGACCTGGGTGTCGGCCCAGCAATGCGCCTGGGCCAGTGCCACCTGCTGTACGCGAGCCTGGCCCGAGGGCACCGGGTGCCAGCGAAAGCGCGGATGTGCACGGCTGGCCTGGTCGAGAAACGCACGGTCATAGAAATCTGCCGTCGTCGAGCCTCCCCAGTACAGCGTGACCTCTGCGTCGTTGGCCAGGGCCGTCAACAGCAAGGGCTTGATGCCGGCGTAGCCGGTGCCGGTGGCCAACAACACCAGCGGGCGCGAGGTTTCGTGTTGCCAGGTACAGGCCCCCAGCGGGCCTTCAAGTTCTACCGGGTCGCCTGCCTGCAGGGTAGCCAGCAGGCCATCGCTGAACAGGCCGCCGCTGACTTTGCGAATATGAAACACCAGCCGCCCCTGATCCAGTGCAGGCAGGTTGGCAACGGAGAAACAGCGGCTGTCACCATTGCCGAGCAGGAACCGGACGTATTGCCCCGCGCGTATTTCCAGCGGTTGGGCAGGCTGCAGCACCAGTTCGACAACATCCGCACTCAGCGCGCGTTTGCCCTGCACCTGCGCTTCGAACTGCAAGGTCGGTACATCCAGTGACCAGCCGGGTATCTCCAGGCGCATGTCGCTGCAGGCGTGGCTCTGGCACAGCAGCATTTCATCGCTGGCCAAGGGGTAGGAGGGCGATGGCGTGTCGGCATCGCGCAGTTTGTCCTGATACTGTCCCGACACCACCTTGACCTTGCACGAGCCGCAGGCACCCCGGCGGCACGAGAAAGGCACCGGCAGGCCGCTGGCGAGCATGGCATCAAGCAACAGTTCGTGGCTGGCTTCGAAGGTTTTGCCAGATGGGGACAATTCAATGACATGGCGGCTTTGCATGGGCACCTCGGGGCGATTGGAGGTTCGATTGTTGCTATAGTCCAGGACCAGCAGAACCTCCAGTTTTGGATAATTCATATGGTCCAGCTACGCAAATGGCAACCGCTGCTCAAGCTTGAGGGCGCCCAGGCTTCGTACCGGCAGATCGTCGAGGGGTTAGTGGCAGCGATCAGCGAGGGCCGCCTGCGCCCTGGCACGCCGTTGCCGGGTACGCGAGAGATGGCGCAGCTGCTGAACGTCAACCGCAAGACGGTGATCCTGGCCTACGAGGAAGCCGAAACCAAAGGCTGGCTGCAAAGCGTGCAGCGCCGCGGCACCTTTGTCAGTCAGCAACTGGCGCCTGGTAGCCAGGTTGCGCCCGCTGCCGTGCGGCCCTTCGCCCTGGCCCTGCCAGATGAGCCGGCCGTCGCCTATTTCGCGGCCAACGAGCAGGCGGCAACTCAGCAGGGGCGCCCGGGTGCGTTATTTTTTGACAACGGCGCCTGTGACCACCGGCTGTTGCCACAAGCAGTGCTGCACCGCTATTACCGCAATGCCTTGCGCAGCAGCTTCACCAGCAACAGCGTGCGCCACGGCAGCGAATGCAGCAGCCAGTACCTGCGCGCGGCCTTGGCCGACATGCTGCGGCACAATCGCAGCCTGAACATTGGCGCCGAGCAGATCTGCCTGACGCAAGGTGTGCAGATGTCGCTTCATCTGGTGGCCAGCGTGTTGCTCAAACCCGGGGATGTGGTGTTGGTCGAGCGTTTGAGCTATCCGCCAGCCTGGGAGATTTTCCGCCAGTTGGGGGCCACGCTGGTGACCGTGGAGCTGGACCATGAGGGTTGTCGGGTGGACCAGGTCGATGCCTTGTGCCGGCAACACAAGGTGCGGATGATGTACATCACACCGCATCACCAGTTCCCGACCACCGTCAGCTTGCCCGCCGGGCGCCGGCAACAGTTGCTTGAGCTGGCGCGTCAGCATGACTTCTGCGTGGTCGAGGAAGACTACGACTATGAATACCACTTTGCCGGGCGGCCCTACCTGCCATTGGCCAGCGACCGTCAGCAACGGCATGTGATCTACATCGGGACAATGTCCAAGCCCTTGGGCAGCACGTTCCGCTGCAGCTACATCGTGGCGCCGGCGGAGGTGACAGCGGTGCTGCAGCGCCGGGCCACGCTGACCCTGGGGCAGGGGGATGCGGTGATGCAGCGGATGCTCGCCGACCTGATCAATGAGGGCGAGCTCAAGAAGCATTTGCGCCGGGTCAACCGCGAGTACCGACGGCGCCGCGAGACATTGCTGGAGTGTTTGCGTGAGGCGTTCGGCGAGCAGATCAGTGTGCGGGAGCCGGAAGGCGGGTTGGCGCTGTGGGTGAGGTTTGCCGATTCGATCGACGTGGATCTGTTGGCAAACAAGGCGTTGATGCTGGACCTGGTGGTGCGCAGCGGGCGGCATTTTTCACCGTTCGGGCATGCGGAAAATGCCCTACGACTGGGGTTTGCTTCGCTGAATACGGATGAGATCGGCCAGGCAACCCAGCGCCTGGCGCAGGCGGCGAAGCCAATAACCCTGTAGGGGCGCGACAAGCGCCGCGTTCAGCGGCGCCACACCTCACCTTGCTCGCTGACCACCCAGGGCCTGTCTGCCGCATCGATCAGCACCCCACCCACCCAACGCTGCGCAGGGCTGTGATCCAGCCAGTGTTGCTTGCCTGCCAGCACGTGTTCGGCGAGCGCGGTCAGGCGCAATGGCCGTTGCGCCCATGCCTCTCCCGGGCCTTCCGCCAGCAGTGGTCGCGGCGCGTGGAGCAACGGCTGCAGCAGAACGCGGAACATCATGTCGCCCAAATAAGGCAGGGGGTCATCCTGCATCATCAACTGGCCAAACACCCGCCCGGCCGGTAGCTCACCGCGTGAAGCCAGCACGCGCAGCAGCAGGCGTTCGGTCAGGCTCAAGCCATCGCTTGCCCCGGGCAGCTCCTGCAGCTGGCGCGCCAGTGCCCGGCCCAGCAATGGCAAGGCCCGGTGCTGGCGGCCAGCAAGATCAGCCCACGCCTGCGGATCGGCTGCGGTGTAGGCTGCCCATGCCTGGCGGGACAAGGCCAGTGCATCTTCACCCAGTGCGCGTCGCTGTGGCCACAGCCAGGCCAACAGGTCGGGGGCCAGTTGGCCGATGCCGATGAAGCGATCGACACCGGGCACATGGTCGATTTCGATCAGCTCGAGCCGGCGCGGCAAGCAGGGCAGGCTGGCGAGTACGCGGATCAGGAACAACTGGTCGTAAGCGTCAGCCTCGCACCACAGCACCAGCTGGCTGTCGTTGTTCAACCCGGCCAGTGCTGCCTGCTGTGCCGCCTGGCGAGCGACGACGTCTTCCGTGCCGAGGTTGAACGCCTGCTGTACATAGGCGCCGCGCACCTGCCAGTACTGTTGCTCGGGCAATGCAGGTACCGGGCCCATGACCATGGGGTCGTCAAACATCTGGAAGGCACCGGCAAAACCGGCGATGCGCAAGCTGTGGGCAATGTCGTTGCCGCATCGCCAGTGTTGCACGGCGGCCTCGTCATCGGCGGCGAAGCCGGGGTGGCGTGCGGCAAACGCCACGGCATCGGCATGCGCCTTGAGCCTGGGCCAGCTGGCAAAACCGGCCTCGCGGGCCACCAGCCATTGAGTATCGGCAAGCCGGTAGTCGGGGCCGGGCAGGCCAAGGGCGCGCAGTTGTTCGCGGGTATCTTCGGCCTGGTGGTTTTTCAGGGCACTCAGCAAGCGCTTGGCGCGCTTGCGCAAGGCGGGCAGGTCGAGCAGGCCATGGTGGCGGGATGCATTGATGGCGGGCATGCCAACTCCTTTGGGGCTCGGTCCGCCGACAAGCCGGAGCTGGTATGGAAATGTGTTATTGCATGGCTCGGGCAACCCCTTCGCGCGGACCGCAGGCGCAGCCGGCGCCCAGGCCTGACTTTAACGGCACGGCGCACCGGGTTGCAAACGATAGTTTTCCATGGGCTGCCCAACGTTTTATAGTGGCGGGCTTTTCTCCGTTGAAGTCAAAGGAATGACAACCATGCGTCTACGCAACCTGCTCGCGGCAATGGGTACCAGCTTGTCGCTGACTGTGGCCCTGGCTGCACCAGGCCAGCCGGTGCCTGTGGCGGGTGATCGCATCACGGTAACGGTCGAGGGTGTCGGGCCGGACGTCATCCTGATACCGGGCCTGGCTTCATCACGTGAAGTATGGGCGGGGCTGGTCAGCACCCTGCGCCAGCAGCACCGCCTGCATCTGGTACAAGTCGCAGGCTTCGCGGGTGCGCCTGCCGTACCTGCCGTAAATGGGCGTGTGGCGGCCCCGGTGGCCGAGGCGGTCGCGGACTATATCCGTAGCCAGCACCTTGAGGCACCGGCCATCATCGGCCATTCGCTGGGCGGCGAGGTGGCGCTGATGCTGGGTGCACGCTATCCGCAGCAGGCAGGGCGGCTGATGGTGGTCGATGCGCTGCCCTTCTACACCTTGCTGATCAACCCTGCTGCTACCGCCGAAACCGCAGCACCGCATGCTGCGCAGTTCCGTGATGCGATGCTGGCAGCGCCGGCAGAGCAGGCCGAAGCGATGCAACGCTCGGCCATTGAACGGCTGGTCAAGACCGCCGCGCCCAGGCCCGCACTGGTAAAGGCAGCGCTGCGCTCCGACCGCCAGACGGTCGCCGATGCCACGTATGAGCTGATGACCACCGACCTGCGCCCAGCGCTTGGCAGCATCCAGGTGCCGGTAGAGGTGGTGTACGCCTATGACCCTTTGTATGGTATGCCCGCTGCCAGCGTTGATGCGACCTTCCGCAATGCCTATGCCGGCACGCCGGACATCCGTTTCAAGCGTATCGATGGCAGTTTCCACTTTGTGATGCTGGACCAGCCGCAGGCGTTTGCCGAGGCTGTCAACGGGTTCCTTGGCCGTTGAGGTTTGCCGTCCACCCTGTCGCCGGGCTCGCGGGTTAGCCCGCGCCTACCATCGGCAACATCTGTTCGGTTACCGCCCACAAGTGCCCTTCGGCACCTCAAGCCTGCGCCAGCCTCTCCGATAGCAGCACACCCACCGTCGAATCATCGACCAGAAGTGGTGCCAACAAGGAGTACTGCCCGCATGCTTGCCAACCTGAAGATCCGCACTGGAATGTTCTGGGTGTTGTCGCTGTTCAGCCTGACCTTGCTGTTTTCTACCATCAGCGCCTGGCGCGCGGCAGTGGGCAGCGACCAGCAGATCACCGAGCTGGACCAGACTGCGCATCAGTCGGACCGCCTGAACAATGCGTTGCTGATGGCGATTCGTTCCAGTGCCAACGTGTCCTCGGGCTTCATCGAGCAACTGGGCGGCCATGATGACAGTGCAGCCAAGCGCATGGCGCTGTCGGTAGAACTGAACGACAAGAGCCAGGCGCTGGTCGACGCGTTTGTCGAAAACGCCCGGGAGCCAGCCCTGCGCAGTCTGGCTATCGAGTTGCAGGCAACCTTTTCCGCGTACGCCAAGGCAGTGGAGGGGCAACGTGAGGCCACCCGTCAGCGTTCGCTGCAGCAGTACTTCAAGGTCAACATCGACGCAGGTAATGCCATGGGCCGGTTGCAGGCGCTGCGCCAGCAACTGGTTGGCGAATTGAGCGAACGCGGCCAGCAGATCATGCTGGAGTCCGACCGGCGCCTGGCCCGTGCACAATGGCTCAGCCTGGGGCTGCTGGCTGTGACCTTGGCACTGGCGGTGCTGTGCTGGGCCTTCATTGCGCAGCGCGTACTGCACCCGCTGCGAGAGGCCGGCAAGCACTTCCAGCGTATTGCCAGTGGCGACCTGAGCGTGCCGGTGCAAGCACTGGGCAGTAACGAGATCGGCCAGCTGTTCCACGAGCTGCAGCGCATGCAGCACAGCCAGCGCGACACCTTGGGGCAGATCAGCAGTTGTGCCCGGCAGCTGGACGCAGCCGCCACAGCACTGAACACGGTAACCGAGGAAAGTGCCAACAACCTCCGTCTACAGGGCCTGGAGCTGGAGCAGGCGGCCACTGCCGTGACCGAAATGACCACCGCCGTGGAGGAGGTTGCGCGGAACGCCATCAGCACCTCGCAGACCACCAGCGAGTCCAACCAGCTGGCTGCGCAGAGCCGTCGCCAGGTCAGTGACAATATCGATGGCACCGAGGCCATGACCCGCGAGATCCAGACCAGCAGCACCCGCCTGGAGCAATTGGTGGGGCAGGTGCGGGATATTGGCAAGGTACTGGAAGTGATCCGCTCGGTATCCGAGCAAACCAACCTGCTGGCGCTCAATGCCGCCATCGAGGCTGCCCGTGCCGGTGAAGCCGGGCGCGGCTTTGCGGTGGTGGCCGACGAGGTGCGCACGCTGGCCTACCGCACGCAACAGTCGACCCAGGAAATCGAACAGATGATCGGCCGCGTGCAGGCTGGCACCGAAGCAGCGGTGGCCTCGATGCAGGCCAGCACCAACCGTGCCCAGTCGACGCTGGACGTCACCTTGGCCTCGGGGCAGGTACTGGAGGGGATCTACAGTGCGATTGGTGAAATCAACGAGCGCAATCTGGTCATCGCCAGTGCGGCCGAGGAGCAGGCCCAGGTCGCGCGGGAAGTGGACCGCAATCTGTTGAATATCCGCGAGTTGTCGCACCATTCGGCAGCCGGGGCGCAGCAGACCAGCGAGGCGAGCAAGGCGTTGTCAGGCCTGGTGGGCGAAATGACGGCGCTGGCTGGCCGGTTCAGGGTTTGAGCGGTAAGGCATGCAGTGGGCCTGCGGGAGACGCCTTGTGCCGCGAAGGGCGCTCCCACAGGTTCGCGTAGCGCGACCTCAGCCCGGCTGCGCTGCCAGGCTGTTGCTGACGTTGCGCCCTAGCACCAGTACAGTGACAAAGCCGCAGCCTACCAGTGCCGTGGCCAGGCTCAGCAGCATCGCGGTGCCCATATGGTCGACCACCTGCCCACCGAAGAACGAGCCTACGGCAATGATCACCTGGAACAGGGCCACGAACAGCGGCATGCCACGCTCGACATCCTTGGGCGCCACGACGAACATCCAGATGTTGGCGCAGGCCGGGAACGCACCAAAGGCAAAGCCCCACAGCGCGATCAGCATTGCCGCGCCGGTCATGCCGGTAGCGAAGTGCGGGAACAGGGCTGTGCTGACCGCGATCATGAACGCGACCAGCATCAAGGTATGCCGCACGCTGCGGTTGGCCGCGAAGCCTGCGAAGATGTTGCCCATGAAACCGGCCACGCCATACAGCAGCAACAAGGAACCAATGGTCGGCCCATCGAAACCGGCGTTCTGTTTGAAGAACGGCGCTACATAGGTGTACGCGGCAAAGTGCGCCAGGCCGATCAGCAACACGGCAATCAGGCCGACCCGTGCCTGCGGGTTGATGAACAGGGCCGGCAGGTCACGGACGCGAATGGCCTTCTCCGGCATCAGCCTCGGTAGCAGGAACACCTGGGCCAACAGCACAGGCACCCCCACCAGCGCGGTGACCAGAAAGGTCATGCGCCAGCCCATCAGGCCACTCAGCCAGGTACCCACCGGCACGCCCACTACCGTGGCCAGGGTTACCCCGGCCATGATGATCGAGTTGGCCTTGGCCACGCCAACACCATCAGGTGCCAGGCGCCCGCTGAGGGCGATGGCCGTGGCCCAGAAACCGCCGATGCTCACGCCCAGCAGCACGCGACCGACCAGCAGCAGGTTGAAGTCGCCGGCGTAGGCGACGATGGCGTTGGCGATGATCATGATCAGCGTCAGGCCGATCAGCAGGTAGCGCCGGTCCAGCGCACCGACGCCCACGGAAATGATCGGGGCGGCCAGCGCGGCCATGATGCCGGGCAGGGTGACCATCAGGCCGGCGAGGCCGGCACTGATGCCAAGGTCACTGGCCACATCGTTGAGCACGCCCACTGGCAGAAATTCGCTGGTGACGAGCGCGAAGGCACCCACTGCGACCGAGAGAATCGCCAGCCACTGCTGGGTGACGCTCTGTTGATTATGTTCGGGACGGCCCCGTGGGGCCTGGCTGGCACTTGGCATGGTGTCGGGTTCCAAGGAGGGATGTCGCCTGTAGCAGGCGCGAGAGGGGGGATTCGCCGGCGATTATAGGTGCCGGGCTTGCCGGGCCGACAGGCGGCCCGCTTGATAGTAATCATCAGCGCAATCGATGAAAGGCCTTGCGCAGAGCGGCCGCGAAGCGCATATGCACCTGTCGGTAGGCTTTGGGCGGGTTTGGCTCAGCGCCTGATGGCTGATGCATCGCAGGGCGTGACGGGGGCTCTGCGTTTTACAGTGAACGACAGTAATCGCCGGGCTATTGCCTTTTACCTGCGCAACGGCTTTGCAGTCGTGGGAGAAACCACGTTCCAGTGCGGGGCGGATGTGCACCGGGACCTGGTGATGGTACACCCGGGCAGGGCAGCCTGCTGAAGCAGGCCACCCGCCGGTGTGCTAGGGCGAGACCAGCACGTCACATTGCGATTCGTTCAGCACATGCTTGGTAACGCTGCCAACCAACAGCTCCTCAAGCGCGCTGGCGCCCTGCTTGCCGACCACGATCAGGTCGCATTCCAGCTCCAGCTCCTGCTCGGCAATGCGCCAGCCAGGGTCGCCGTGCACCAGAAGCTGCCGGGCATCGGCCATGCCGGCAGCCTCACTCAAAGCAGCCAGTTGCACCGCTGCATCCTTGCGGATGACGTTGCGGTAGTGAGTGAGGGTGTCGTGGTCGATATGGGCAAAGCGCACACTGCTTTCGAACGGCGCTTCGTACACGTGCAGCAGAATGATTTCGGCCTGAGGGGCAATGGCCCTGGCCAGTTTGATGGCGCGCAGTGAAACGGGTGAGAAGTCGACTGGCACCAGCACGGTGCGGTAGGCGTCACGAGGGGCCGGCTTGACTACCAGCAAAGGGCAGGGCATGTGGTTGAGCATTTTCTGCACGGTTGAGCCCAGCGGCAAGCGTCGCGCAACGCTCTGGCCCTTCGCTCCGCATACCAGCAGGTCGCTGTGCCTGTCCTGCACCACCCGGGTTATTTCCGTGATCACCGAGCCGCTGGCGACTTGCACACCTGGGGAGATGTCATACCGCTGGAACAGCATGGCGGCCAAGGCACGGGTTTTTTCACTGGCGCTATCCAGCACGCGTTTGAGCAGGTCATCGTCAGGCACTACCAACTGCTTCAGGCGCTCGAAGGGTGCCGGGTTGGCAACATAGAGCAAGTCGAGCGAGGCCTGTTGCGCCTTGCCCAGGTAGGCGGCGCGCTCCGCAGCGTTGCGGGCATGGGGTGACAGGTCGGTGGCTACCAGTATGTGTTTCAGCGGGCTCATGTGGGGCTCCTTATCCAAGGCCGCGCACAGGGCTGGGGTAAACCCGGGGTGCTGTGCGCCTGGCGGTGCTTGAATCAATCCTTGCTGGTAACCATCGTCGCGCGAACCCGGCGCGAGGGCTTGATTTGTGTCAATGGAGTGCAGGCGCCGCAGCAAATCATGCCGGCAACAGCACGCGTAATACCCCTGTCACGACAATGGCGAACACCACCACCGGCAAGATGGAAAACCGCGCCGCCGCGTAGACGGTAAGCCCCAGCGCAATGAGGTCGGCCGGCTGCCCGGTTACGAACTTGGGCGCGATGACCGCTATCAGCACGCAGCCTGGGGCAGCGTTCAGCACCTGGGTCAACTGCGGCCCCAGGGCGCGGTTGCGCAGCAGCAAAAAGCCCAGCGCACGGGTCAGGTAGGTGACTACCGCCATGCCTGCAATGGTGACCAGCGTAGCAACGTCAATCATGGCTTGGCCCACAGGTAAGCGGTCACCAGGCCGGCCACGGTGCCTGCAAGCACGTACCAGCCACCGGGGATCAGCAGGTAGAAAAGCCCTGCAGTGAACAGGCTGAACAGCCACGGCAGGGCGGCGTGCACGCCTTTCCACATGCCCTTGAGCAGCACCAGGAAGACGGCGGCGAAGGCCATGTCGAAGCCATAGCTGCGCAGGTCGCCGAGCAACGGCCCGATGTGCGCCCCAAGGCTGGTAAAGGTGACCCAGGTGGCCCACAGGCACAGCGATACGCCCATGTAGTAGCGCAGGCTGAAGCCGCCGCGCTGGCGAGCATCGGCCAGGCCCATGGCCCAGCTTTCGTCACACATGAAGAACAATGCCCCCAGTGCTCTGGGAAGCGGCAGGTGACGCAGGTACGGTGCCAGGGTTGCGCCCATCAGCAGGTGGCGGCTGTTGACCAGCAGGGTCATCGCCACAATCATCAGGATCGCCGGCGGCGAGGTCCACAGGTCGATGGCGGCGAATTCCGAGCCGCCACCAAAGTTCAGACCGGTCATCAGGGCCACTTCGCTGGCCGCCAGTTGCTGCCGGGATGCTTGCGCGCCGAGTACCAGGGCAAACGGGATGAACCCCAGCAGTACCGGCAGGGCGGCGATGGCGCCACGGCGCAGTTCGCTCGGCGGCGTGGTGGCGGGGGGAGCGTTCAGTACAGGTTCAAGGGTATTCATGGTCACCTCCAGTGGAGGTAAATTATTCCAATGAGCTGCTGAAATTGGCTTGCGTAGTTGCAGCGTGGTGCTGATGATTTGGCATCTGCTGCCGACAACTTAAAAAAGGATGTCAATTAATGCCAATCAAGCTTGATGCCATCGATCGGCGCATTCTGCGGGCGCTGCAGCGTGACGGCAGGTTGCAGAACCAGGAATTGGCCAGGCAGGTGGGGCTGTCTGCCTCGCCGTGCCTGCGGCGGGTGCGCTTGCTGGAAGAGGCGGGGGTAATCGAGCGCTACGTGGCGTTGCTCGACCCGGCGAAGGTGTCATTGGGGCTGACCCTTTTTGTACGGGTGTGGCTCAAGCGCCAGGACCAGGACACGACTGACGCGTTCGTAGAGGCGGTGCGTTTGTTGCCCGAGGTAGTGGAATGCCATGTAATGGCAGGCGATTGCGACTTGATGCTGCGGGTGGTGGCGGCTGACCTGGAGGCCTACCGCCGCTTTCAGGTGAAGCACTTGACCAGCCTGAGCGTGGTGCAGAACGTGAAGACCGAAGTGCCGATGGAAAAGATCAAACTGACTACTGAATTGCCGGTGTAGCGTCAGAAACCAGGGGTGATCTCGCCTTTGTAGCGGGTCAGGATGAAGTTGCGCACTTCAGGTGAATTGAGTGCCTTGGCCAGTTTCCGGATGCCCGGGTCCTGCAGGTTGTCGGGGCGGGCCACCAGGTACTCGACGTACAGGTCCTTGCCTTTTTCCACGATCAGCGCGCTGTGGGTGTCGATGCCTGCTTCCAACGCGTAATTGGCAAAGACAAAGGCAAGGTCCACTTGCTTGACCGAGCGGGCCAGCATGGCGCCTTCCAGTTCGCGAATTTTCAGGTGGCGTGGGTTGTCGGTGATGTCGCGCTGGGTGGACTGCGGGTTGGCCGGATCTTTCAGCTTCAGCAACCCGGCCTCTGCCAGCAAGACCAGGGCACGGCCAGTGTTGACCGGGTCGTTGGGGATGGCGACGCTGGCACCCTCGGGCAGCTCTGTCAGGTTTTTGTACTTGGCCGAGTAGGCCCCAAACGGTTCGATGTGCACGCCTACCACCGGCACCAGGTCCGTGTGCCGGGTTTTATTGAAGTCGTTGAGGAACGGTCGGTACTGGTAGTAGTTGGCATCCAGGTTCTTTTGCGCCAGTTGCAGGTTGGGCTGGATGAAGTCGTTGAACACCTTGATGTCCAGGTCGACACCTTCCTTGGCCAGGGCGGGCTTGACGAATTCGAGGATTTCAGCGTGCGGCACCGGCGTGGCGCCGACCACCAGGTGTTCGGCAGCCTGGACACTGAAGGCGAGGAAGGCGGCGAGGGCGGTGAGGGTTTTTTTCATGGGCAAGTACCTGAGAAGGTTAGGTGTCAGCGGCGGGTGAAATGTCGTACCAGGCGGTCACCGCTCATTTGCAGGCCCTGCACCAGCAGGATCAGCAACAGCACGGTGACCACCATCACATCGGTCTGGAAACGTTGGTAGCCAAAGCGGATCGCCAGGTCGCCCAGGCCGCCGCCACCGATCACCCCGGCCATGGCGGTGTAGTCGACCAGCACGATGGCGGTGACGGTCACTGCGGCAATCAGCCCGGTGCGCGCTTCAGGCAACAAGGTGTAGCGGATAATCTGCGCGACGCTGCCGCCCATGGCCTGGGTGGCCTCGACCAGGCCGCGGTCCACCTCACGCAGGGCGGTTTCCACCAGGCGCGCGAAGAACGGGGTGCAACCGATCACCAGCGGCGGGATGGTGCCCTTTACCCCCAGTGAAGTGCCGGTCAGCAGGGTGGTCAGCGGAATCAGCACGATCAGCAGGATGATGAACGGCAGCGAGCGCAGCACGTTGACCGCCACCGACAGGCACCGGTACAGCGGGCCATGGGCCAGCAGCTGGCGTTGCCCGGTCAGGTACAGCAGCACGCCAAGGGGCAGGCCAAGCAGCACGGTAAAGGCCAGTGCGGCGCCCAGCATGCTGAGCGTCTCCAGGCTGGCCTGGGCAATTTCCGCCCAATCGACATGGGTCAGCAGGTCGTTCATGCGGGTGGCCTCAGTTCCAGTCGTGGCGTGGCGGCTTGATGCCGTTCAGGGCCCAGTTGCCGACCAGGTGGTACTTCCAGCGCACCGGGTCGTGCAGGGTGTGTACCCGGGCGTTGCGCCAGTGGCGGTCGAAGTTGTGCCGGCTCAGCGACGAGCGCGTGCCGCCCAGCTCGAACAGGCGGTTGCTGGCTTCGATGGCGGCCTCGGTGGTCAGTACCTTGGCCTTGGCCACTGCAATCGATGCCAGGGCCACGTTGTCTTCGTCCGGTGCGGGTTTAGCTGCATCCAGAGCCTGGCCTGCGCGTTCAAGCAGTGCCTCGGCGGCCTCCTGGCGAATTTCCAGCGAGCCGACCTGGATGAGGGTCAATGGGTCTTCGCTGGCCTTGTCGACCTGGGCATCGATCCACGGCCTGGCATGCTCGCGCACGAAGGCGAGGGTATCGTCCAGCGCTGCGCGGCCGATGCCGGCGTCGATGGCGGCGGTGGTCAACTGGGCGAACGGGCCGGCGAGGGTCGGGCTTTCGTAGGAGCGGTAACTGGGGAACAGGTTGAATGCAGGCACCCGCAGGCCGTCGAGCAGCACCGTGCCGCTGGAGGTGGTGCGCTGGCCCATGCTGCTCCAGTCATCGACGATTACCAGCCCGGCGCTGCCGCGTTGTACAAAGGCCAGCTGGGCGCGGTCTTGTTCATCCAGTGCCAGCACCCCGAGCCAGTGAGCGTACAGCGAGCCAGTGCAATAGCCTTTGCGCCCGTCGATGCGATAACCGTCGCCTTCGGCGACCAGGCGTGTGCGGATATCTTGCACGGTCTTACCGCCGGTTTCTGACAGGGCATTGGCAAAACGATGACCTTGCAATACCAGGCTGTAGAAAAAGCGTTGCTGCTCTGGGGTACCTTGCAGGCGGATGTCTTCGAGCAGGCAATAGTGGTTTTGCGGAATTTGCCCCAGCGACGGGTCGGCAGCGGAGACGATGGCGATAACCCGCGCGAGTGTGGCGAAAGATACCTCAGCGCCACCATAGGCCCGTGGCACGGTGATACCCCACAGCCCACTGTTGGAAAAGGCGTCGACGATGTCGGCCGGTACTTCGCGGTTGCGGTCGCGCTCGGCTGCGCCTTCGCGCAGCAGTTCGGCAACGTGATGGGCTACGGCAACCGCCTCGGCGTCATCGCGAATGATGTGCGCCGCGGGTGTGCGGATGTCGTAAAGGGCGGATACGGTCTGGTTGGGCATGGGCAACTCGTCGTGCAGTCGGGTAACTTCACGTTGCAGCTGCTGTGCCAACCGTTAAATTCATTGAAATCAGCCTTTTAGCGTGGAATTTCGACAGGCATCTGCCTGAAAACCTGGCTAACTGTTGCTGCACTGTCGGCCCTGCAACAGCAGTTCGGTGAGCGTGTCCATGGCCGGTGTCGCCTGGCTGCCTTTGCGGGTAACCAGTTCGTACGGGTCGCTGACCGAGCCCATGCCCAGGGGCAGGATGCTGACCTGCTGGTTCATCGCGCATTGCCGGGCCACGTCGATCGACACCAATGCGACGAAGTCGGGGCGGTTCTGCAACAGCGACAAGGTCGCCAGGATCGAGGTTGTTTCCACCAGGTGCAAGGGGAAGCGCAGCCCGGCATCGTGGAACTCGCGCTCCAGTTGCACGCGCATTGGCATGTTGGCCCGGTAAACGATCCAGCGGCTCTCGGCCAGCTCGGCAAGGCTCAGGCTTGGCGCGTGCTTGAGTGGGTGGTCGAAGTTGGCGATGACCGCCAGCGTTTCATCCTGGACAAAGGTGCTGGCGAACAGGTGTGGGGTATTGCTGACGCTGGTGCGGCACAGTGCGATGTCCAGCCGGCCGCTCTCGATTTGTGCCAGCAATGACTGGCTGGTGTCTTCGATAATCTCGAACGACATCTGCGGCTGAATGCTGGCCAGTTGTGACACCGCCTTCATCAGCAGTGGCACGGCGCCCATGATCGCCCCTACCGCCAGACGGCCGCCAACCCCGCGCAGTATTGCGTCCAGGTCGTGCCGCAGGTTGGCAATGTCGGTCTGCACCACGCGTGCGTAACGGATAGCACAGTGCCCCGCCGCGGTGGGCTCCAGGCCGCGGTTGGTACGGTTGAACAGCACGGTGCCAAAGGTGGTTTCGATTTCCTGCAGCGCCTTGCTGGCACCAGGCTGGGTCAGCCCGACACTGCCTGCCGCCCCCAGCAGCGAGCGGTGTTCGTCCAGTTCGATGAGCAAGCGCAGGTGCCGGGCGTGCAGGCGGGACATGATCGAGTTAAGCGACGGGGTCATTTGGTATGCGTCCGAGTTATACCGATATGGATTGTTCTCAATACCATGGCCAGGCTTGCATTCCTATACTGGCGCTGCACGGTGCCGTGTCCGGTGCGGCTGAACCGCACGGGATTCGCCCATAACCCGCCAAGAACAAGAATGCCTGGAGGCTGCGAAGGCCCTATGTCCCTGATCAATTACATCACCCAGATCCAGTTCGATACCGGCGCCATCGCCCGCTTGCCTGGCGAGTGCGACCGCATTGGTATAACCAGGCCTTTGATCGTGACCGATCGTGGCGTGCGCGCTGCCGGCATTGTCGACACGGCGATCAACACCTTCGACAACAGCACGGCACCCCTGCCGATCTACGACGCTACGCCACCCAACCCCAACGAAGGTGCTGTGCGTGAAGCCGTGGCGATGTTCAAGGCGTGTGGCTGTGACGGCATCATCGCCATCGGTGGCGGTTCGGCGATCGACCTGGCCAAGGGCGTGGCCGTGTGTGCCCGCCACGAAGGGCCGCTGAAAAGCTTTGCCGTGATTGAGGGCGGCCTGGCCCGTATTACTTCGTCTACCGCGCCGGTAATTGCGGTGCCGACCACGGCCGGCACCGGCAGCGAGGTGGGCCGCGGCGCCATCCTGATTCTCGACGATGGGCGCAAGGTGGGGGTGATCTCGCCCCATGTGGTGCCCAAGGCCGCCATCTGTGACCCGGCGCTGACCCTGGGCCTGCCGGCACAGCTCACTGCTGCCACCGGCATGGATGCCATTGCCCACTGCCTGGAAACCTTCATGGCACCTGCGTTCAACCCGCCTGCCGACGGCATCGCCCTGGACGGCCTATGGCGCGCCTGGCGCTTTATCGAGACCGCCACCCGCGAGCCGGGCAACCTGGACGGGCGCATCAACATGATGAGCGCCTCGCTGCAAGGGGCGCTGGCGTTCCAGAAGGGCCTGGGCTGTGTGCATAGCCTTAGCCATGCGTTGGGCGGGATCGACCCACGCCTTCACCATGGCACCCTCAACGCGATCTTCCTGCCGGCGGTGATCCGTTTCAACCGTGGGGCCGAGACGGTGGCGAACGAGCACAAGATGCAGCGTATCGCCCAGGCGATGGGGCTGGACGATGACAGCCAGATCGAACAGGCCATCCAGCAGATGACCCGTACCTTGGGCCTGCCGAGCGGCCTGCGCGAGCTGGGCGTTGACGAGGCGCTGTTCCCCCGCATCATCCACGGGGCGCTGGCCGATCACAGCCACCGTACCAATCCGCGTGAGGCATCTGCCGAGGACTACCAGTGGTTGCTTGAAGCCTCCCTGTAAGCCGTGACCCGCTGTTCAATCAATAACAACAAAAGTGAACGCCCATGACTACCAAATATGCGCAAGCCGAGCTTGCCCGCGCGCCTGAAGCGGTCGCCAGCCCGAACCCGTTCAAGAAATACCAGTTCATCACTGTCAGCCTGCTGCTGGTGATAGGCATCATCAACTACGTCGACCGCAGTGCGTTGTCGATCGCCAACACCTCGATCCAGCGCGACATGGGTATCACGCCGTCGCAGATGGGCATTCTGTTGTCGGCGTTCTCCCTGGCGTATGCCTTCTCGCAGTTGCCGCTGGGCATGATCATCGACCGCCTGGGCAGCAAGATCTCGCTGGGCGCAGCCCTGTTGGGCTGGTCGGTGGCGCAGACTGCTTCCGGGCTGATCAACAGTTTTTCTGCCTTCATCGGGCTACGGGTGGTGCTGGGGATCGGTGAGGCCCCCATGTTCCCGTCGGCGGCCAAAGCATTGGCAGAATGGTTCGAAGCCGAGAAGCGCGGGACCCCGACCGGCATCGTGTTGTCATCGACCTGCATCGGGCCGTGCCTGGCGCCGCCGTTGCTGACCCTGCTGATGGTGACCTGGGGTTGGCGCGGCATGTTCATCGTTACCGGGGTGTTCGGGATTCTGGTTGCCGCCTGCTGGTTTGCCTTCTACAAAAGCAAGGCGCGCTACCTGGCCGAGCTGCCTGCCGAGGCGCGTGAGCGGCTGCTGGCTACCCAGGCGCATCAACAGCCGGTAACAACTGCCCGGCCGAGCCTGCGGGCACAACTAGGGGCCTGGGCCGAACTGTTCCGCCACAAGAGCACCTGGGGGGCTGTTTTGGGCTTCATGGGTGTGATCTACATGCTGTGGCTGCACCTGACCTGGTTGCCGGGCTACTTTGAGCGTGAGCATGGCCTGAGTCTGTACCAGACCGCCTGGGTGGTATCGCTGGCGTATGTGTTCGGCGCGTTTGGGACCATCATTGCGGGGCGTATCTGCGACCGCCTGGTGAAGAACGGCGCCAGCGTGCTGGGCAGCCGCAAGCGGGTGGTGGTGAGTGCGTTGTTTGCGGCGGCGGCATTCACCGTGCCACTGTCGTTCGGCAGTGGCTTCCTGCTCAGCGTAGGCTTGCTGTGCTGCGCACTGTTCAGCGTGAACATGGCCAGCTCCACTGCCTGGATGATTGCCAATACCGTGGTCGATAGCCGGCGCGTGGCTTCATTTGGTTCGATCCAGAACTTTGGTGGCTACCTGGCGGGTTCGGTGGCACCGATCGTTACCGGCTTCAGTATCCAGCAGACCGGGTCGTTTGCTTCGGCGTTCCTGATCAGTGCGGCGGTGGCGGCAGTGGCGGCCATGGCGTATGTATTGCTGTTGAAGCAACCCGTTTCTACCGACAGCTGAACGGCTCGCACAAGGGCGCATCAACCCCGGAACAGAGCAGGTACATAACGGTTTGTGATACCCGGCATCATGACAATATATTTATCCTTATCAATGCCAGGCCGTAGCATCTGAAACCCGCCATCGCCCGTTACCATGAGGTCTAGATGAACAGTTTGCTTTTCGTACCCCAACGTACCGCAGCCTTGTTGTTGCAGCACTGGCGCAGCGGCGAGTTGCTGATGGCACTGCCCGCCAGCCTCAAGCCCGAGACCTTGAAACAGGGCTACGACAGCCAGGACCAGTTGTTTGTCGCCGCCGCTGGCCAGCGTGGTGGGTGGAAGCTGGGCGTCGGCAGCCCTGCCGCCCTGCGCGCAGCCAACCTGTCGCGGCCGTTGATTGGCCAACTGGAGACGGGGCGTTGCCATGCGGATGGCGTGCATGTCCAGCTGCCAGCGGTTACCCCGGTGACCATCGAATGCGAGATCGCCTTCGTACTGGACCGTGACATTCCTCCGCAAGCCGGGCGGGTACCGGTAAGCGAAGATGTCCGTGCCACCTGCGTCACCTTCGAAGTGGTGCGCTCGCGCTTCGTCGACCGCAAGGCCGTCGGCTGGCCAAGCTTTGTCGCCGACAACGTCGGGTTCGAAGCACTGGTGGTCAGCGACAGCCTGGGCGCAGGCATCGACCCGGCGCTGCTGGCCGACCTGGCCGAGACGACCGAGGTGTACGTGGACGACGCATTGCGCGCGCGTGGTTTGTCGGGTGATGCAGCGACCGACCCACTGGTGTCGCTGGCCCACTTGTATGCGCACGCTGCCGAACGCGGGCAGACACTGAAGGCGGGTGATGTGGTGACCACCGGGGCCATGTGCCAGCCGTTTGACCTGAGCCAGGCAGGGCATAAGGTCAGCGCCAGGTTTCTTGGCCGGACGCTGTCGTTCACGCTGTAACTGCCGACCACTGCGCGAATGCCGCCTGCATCCTTTGCCGCGTCTGCGCGTCGGCGGGGATCAGGTGTTCGATGCGCAGCGATTGCACGGTGATGTCCTGGGGCATGCCAAAGGTGGTGAACGTGGACAGGAAGCTCAGCTCACCATAAGGCGTCCGCATGCGGGTCAGCAGCACTGGCGTGGCCGCCGCCGCCAATGGGTTGCCTGGGGCCGGTAGCTCGCGCAAACGCAGTGCCAGCACAGGGTTGCCTGTTGCCTCCCGCGATGCCCGCTGCCAGGCGGCAGCGCGAATTTCCGGCGCATTGGCCAGATGATCACCCAGGCCGCCAGGGCACAGCAGCGTCTGCAGCAGGTTAAAGCCTGTCGCCGGTTGTGCCGTTACGCCTACCATCGCCAACAGCAGGCCGGTACTGGTATTGGCCGCGATGACGTCCCAGTTGCTGTCGATGACAATTGCCGGTGCGGGGTTGTTCACGTGCAGGATGTGCTCGATGGCGGTATTCACCAATGCCAGTTCAGGCGCATCGAGCGGCGATGCGGCGTAGCGGGGGGCATACCCGGCGGCGACGAATACTTCGTTGCACAGCTCCAGTGGCGTGCCGAGGGCCGAAAGCAGGGCATGCAAGGTGCTTGGGCTGGCCTTGGCACGCCCGGTTTCCACACAGCTCAGATGACGCTGCGACAGCCCGGCCAGCAACGCCAGGTCCAGCTGGCTGAGCCTGGCCTGCCGGCGCAGCTGGCGCAGGTGCTGGCCCGCCGAGGTGCGCGGGGCAGGGGTAGTGCGATGGAACAGATGCTGGTTCATGTGTGCCCTGATCGTCCTTGAATGCAATGTCCATGACCTCACGGGTCATTGAGCGCAAGCAACCCTACCACTACTGTGCCGGCAAACCCTACTCAGGAGAGAACCATGGGCTTGCGTCTCTGTGCGCTGGTGTTGCTGGTGCTGTTTTCGCTGTATACCGGTTGGACGATGCTGATTGCCGAGCAATCGCTTTTGGCGTTCGGGCTGGGGCTGTTGTCGCGGCCGGACACCGCCCAGGTGGTGATTGACTTGTACCTGATGGCGGGGCTGGCTGGCATCTGGATGATCAGAGACAACAGCATACGGGGCAACGCCGCACGTTCGGTGCTGCCATACCTGTTGCTTACCGCCCTGTTCGTGTCGCTGGGGCCGTTGCTGTACCTGGTGATCAGAGGCGTTGCCCTGGTGCGTCAGCCGTGAGCCCTGCGTTTCAGGTCTACGCACTGTGCGTGGTGGTGCTGTTCCTCAAGATGTTTCTGGTCTCTTGCTATCAGGGCTATCACCGCCTGCGCTTCGTCGCCTTTACCAACCCGGAGGACGCTGCCGTGTTCAGGTGCGCCGCCCAGGCCGCTGAACGCCCGCCGGTGCAGCGTGCTGCCAAGGTATGGGCGAACGACCTGGAGAACATCCCGGCATTCTTTGCCCTTGGCGGGCTGGCTATTGCTCTGGAAACAGCGGCGCAACCAACGCTATGGCTGAACATTGCGTTCACGCTTGCCAGGGTCCTGCATACAGTGACGTATCTGCTGGGCGTGCAGCCATGGCGCACAGTGTTCTATGGCGTTGCGGTTATTTGCCTGCTGGGCTTTTGCGCGCTCATTACCGCAAAACTTTGCGTCTGACCCAAAATATTGCATGAGTCATCTTGATGCTTTCACATAGCAGTACTAATACTTAAGCACTGCCGAAGAGGGATGATCATGCAGACGCGCTTCGTTGTAGTTCCTGCTGTGCCAATCCAGAAAGAGGTTTACCCTCGGCGGCTCGGTTTTCCCGCCGCATTGGGGGAGGGCTATGACCTTTACGACACTCAAGAAAAGCTGCGTCTGAGCCTGAACTTTTCCACCCGTGCCCAAGCCGAGTTCGAATGTGCGTGCCGCAACCGCTGCCGGGATACCGGTGAAGCAGATATGGTCGGCATAGGCTGAACCCTGGCAGTCAATCAACCTGCGGCATCATGATGTCCGTCGGTGTCGGGTTGCGGATGCAGTCTTCCTTCCTGGGCCGTTGCGGCCGCTCTGGCATTGGCACATCCATCTCTTTCAGCGCTTCATCACTGTGATCAGGCAGCTCACGGTGGAGACAGCTGTCTTCATTGCACAGACAAAAAGCTCTACAGCGCGGCTTGCCTTTCAATAGTCACAAAGCTGTAACACAGCTGATGCAAAGTGTGCCGGCCATCACACGGAGCGCTTTTCGATGATACGCCTGATGAAGTCTGCTGCACTTGCTGTTGCCGTCTCCCTTTGCGCCACTGGTGCAGCTTTTGCCGCAGAGAACGTTCGCCTGACCGGTTCTGGCGCAAGCTTCCCTGCACCGATCTACCTGACCTGGTTCAAGGACTTCAGCAAGAACACTGCTGGCGTTACCGTTGACTACCAGTCCAAGGGTAGCGGCGCAGGCGTTCAGGACTTCCTGAACAAGACCGTCGACTTCGCCGCCAGCGACTCGGCCATGAGCGAAGCAGACATTGCCAAGGTTGGCGAAGGCGTGCAGTTGCTGCCGATGACCGCCGGTGAAATCGTGCTGGCCTACAACCTGCCGGGCAACCCGAAAGGCCTGAAGCTGCCGCGCGATGTGTACTCCAACATCTTCCTCGGCAAGATCACCCAGTGGAACGACCCGCAAATCGTCGCAGCCAACCCTGAGCTGAAACTGCCTGCCACCCCGATCACCGTGGTAGTGCGTGCCGACTCCAGCGGTACCACCGCCGTCTTCACCAAGCACCTGTCGGCCATCAATGCTGACTTCAAGCAAGGTCTGGGTGAGGGCAACACCGTCAACTGGCCGGCTACCGACAAGTTCATCAAGTCGCCGAAGAACGATGGCGTAACCGCTACCGTCCGCCAGACCCCAGGCGCTATCGGCTACATCGAGTACGGCTTCGCCAAACTGGCCAAGGTCGACTTTGCTGTGCTGCAGAACAAGGCCGGCCAATATGTCGTGCCAAACGCCGAGAGCGGTGCCGAAGCACTGGCTGCGGTGAACATGCCAGAAAACCTGGTGGCCTGGCTGCCGGACCCGACCGGTGCCAAGTCCTACCCGATCACGTCCTACACCTGGATGATCTTCCGCAAGGACAACGGCAACCCGGCCAAGGCCAAGGCCATGCGCGACATGGTCGAGTACAGCCTGACCGAAGGCCAGAAGATCGCTGATTCGATGGGTTACATCCCGCTGCCACCGTCGGTTGTCGACCAGGTGCGCAAAGCGTCGGCCAACATCCAGTAAAAACCAGGCGCTCCCGGTATCGGCATGAAGCCATGCCGGGGGTGTTTGTCCCTTGTCCCGGAACTTGCCCATGAACACTCCTTTTGCCATACCGGATAACCCCGATTCCGCGTGCCAGCCACCGTCTACGAAAGACTTCCTGGTCGATCGCACCTTCCGTGCGCTTGCACGTATTGGCGTGGTGCTGGTGCTGGCGCTGGTCTTCGCGCTGGTCTACGAAGTGGGCCGCAAGGCACTGCCTGGCATAGAAAAGCACGGTTTCGACGTGCTGTTCGGCAGCGTCTGGGACGTCAACCAAGGCAAGTACGGTATTCTGCCAGCGATCTGGGGCACGCTTTACAGCGCCTTCATCGCACTGTTGATTGCTGGTTTCTTCGGCGTCAGCATGGCCATCTTCCTCACCCAGGATTTCCTTCCGGCCAGGCTTGCCGCGGTGTTTCGTACCATCGTCGAGCTGCTCGCCGCCATCCCCAGCGTGGTCTACGGCCTGTGGGGCATCTATGTGGTCATCCCGGCGATTCGCCCGCTGACCACCTGGTTGAACAGCGAACTGGGCTGGATCCCGTTTTTCGGCACCTCCCTCAGCGGCCCTGGCCTGTTGCCTGCTGCACTGGTCCTGGCAATCATGATCCTGCCGACCATTGCCGCCGTCTCCCAGGATGCACTGACCAGCGTGCCGATGAAGACCAAGCAGGCCGCCTACGGTATGGGCACCACCCACTGGGAAGCCATCCTCAAGGTGATGGTGCCGTCCGCAGCCACCGGCATTTTCGGCTCGCTGGTACTGGGCCTGGGCCGCGCGCTCGGCGAGACCATGGCACTGGCCATGCTAGTCGGTAATGCCAACACCATTTCCGTTTCCCTGTTCGCCCCGGCCAACACTTTGGCAGCGCTGCTGGCGCTGAACTTCCCGGAAGCCGGCCCGAACGAGGTCGAAGTGCTGATGTATGCAGCACTGGTGCTGATGTTCATCACCCTGCTGGTGAACGTGCTCGGCTCGATGATCATGCTCTACGCCCAGCGGGGTAACAAACAATGACTGACTTGACCACCCCTGTGGCTGCACTGCCCAGCCTGCAACGCAAGCTGGAAGGCCGCGCCCTGCGCAGCCTGATCCTGACCACGCTGGCCTGGTTCGCAGCACTGGTGGCCAGTGTGCCGCTGATTTCCGTGCTGTACATGCTGATTACCCGTGGTGGCGCGCGCCTCAACCTGGAAGTGTTCACCGAACTGCCGCCGACCGGTTTCGAGATGGGCGGTGGTTTCGGCAACGCCATGGCCGGTACCTTCGTCATGGTCGGTATTGCTGCCGCCATCGCGGTACCGGTGGGCATCCTGGCCGCCGTGTTCCTCGCCGAACTAGGCCCGGACAGCAAGCTGGCCAACGCTGCACGCTTTGCCGCCAAGATGCTCACCGGCCTGCCATCGATCCTCGCCGGGGTATTTGCCTACGCCTTGGTGGTCATGACCACCGGGACCTACTCGGCCCCGGCAGGTGGTGTTGCCCTGGCGGTCCTGATGCTGCCGATCGTGGTGCTGACCGCCGAAGAGTCGATGAAGATGGTACCCAAGATCATGAAGGACGCCGCCTACGGCATGGGCTGCACCCGTGCCCAGGTGATCTGCAAGATCGTCCTGCCCACCGGTCTGCCGGCCATCCTTACCGGCGTGATGCTGGCCGTGGCCCGTGCCGCTGGCGAAACCGCGCCGCTGCTGTTCACTGCCCTGTTCAGCAACTACTGGATCTACCACAACGGCGACCTGGCGGTGATGAACCCCACCGCCTCCCTTGCGGTACTGATCTACAACTTCTCCGGCATGCCGTTCGACAACCAGCTGGAGCTCGCCTGGGCCGCCTCGCTGGTACTGGTCATGATCGTGCTGGTCATCAACATTCTTAGCCGTGTATTCGGCAAGCCCAAGTATTGAGAAAGGGAGCATCCAACTTGAACGTATCCACCGCGCAACGAGCCGCTCCCGTGGCCAGCGAAGCAACCCCCATCGTCATGGACTGCAAGCTGGACAAGATCTTCTACGGCAACTTCATGGCCGTGCGTGACAGCCATGTGCCGATCCGCAAGAACGAGATCACCGGCTTCATCGGCCCGTCCGGCTGCGGCAAGAGTACCGTGCTGCGTAGCCTCAACCGCATGAACGACCTGGTCAAGGGCTTCCGTTTCGAGGGCCATGTGCATTTCCTTGGCCAGGACGTGTACGGCAAGGGTGTCGACCCGGTGGTGGTGCGCCGTTATATCGGCATGGTGTTCCAGCAGCCCAACCCGTTCTCGATGAGCATCTTCGACAATGTGGCCTTCGGCTTGCGCCTGAACCGCTACAAAGGCGACTTGGGCGACCGCGTGAAGCACGCCCTGCAAGGTGCCGCACTGTGGGATGAAGTGAAGGACAAGCTCAAGGTCAGCGGCCTGTCGCTGTCCGGCGGCCAGCAGCAGCGCCTGTGCATTGCCCGCGCCATCGCCACCGAGCCGGAAGTGCTGTTGCTGGACGAGCCGTGCTCGGCACTCGACCCGATTGCCACCCGTCGTGTGGAAGAACTGATGGTCGAGCTGAAGAAGGACTACACCATTGCCCTGGTGACCCACAACATGCAGCAGGCGATTCGTGTGGCTGATACCACGGCGTTCTTCTCGGTAGACATCTCCCAAGGCACCCGTACCGGCTATCTGGTCGAGATGGGCCCGACCGCGCAGATCTTCCAGAACCCGCGCGAGCAACTGACCAGTGACTACATCAGCGGCAAGTTCAGCTGAGTCACCCATGGCCAAGGTGGCCAGGTGTTGCAACCAGGGAGGTTGCAACACCTGGCCGCGTTACCTTCCGTTAAAGTGTTACCCGGGATTTCCAATGCGAGCCACGCGTCGTCTAGATCTGCAAGCGGTAGAGCGCGCACTGCGCGAGGTGCAGGGCCGTTTTGCCGAACTGAGCCAGCACTTCACCGAACCGCGGGACCCGTTTACCGACGAGGTGCTGCTGAATGTGCTTGAAGGCTATGCCCTGATTGACGACTATGTCGCCCGCGGTATCGACCTTTTCGACTTGCAACAGCTGAACCTTATGCTGGAGCTCAATGCCACCGTGCTGTGCGGCAGCGACCCGGCCCGCCGGCTGGAGTTCGCCCCGCACCTTGCGGCCACCGAGGCGCACTTCTTCAACAACGTCGAAGGTGGCATCAAGGATTTGTACAACTGGTACTGCTCGTATGGCAGTGACTCTATCTGGAAGCGAGCGGCCGGTGTGTATGTACGTATCCTCAGCAAGCCGCAGCTGTTCATCGAAGGCAACAACCGCACGGGTTCGCTGATTGTCAGCTACTTGCTGATGCGTGCCGGGCTACCGCCATTCGTGCTGTCGCTGGACAACGCCGAGGGTTACTTCAACCCGTCCTCGGTCATACGCAACTCCGCTAAACACGGTGTCAAGGCATTGTACGAACTACCCAAGATCAAGAAAAAGTACGCCGCTTTCCTTGAAGCAATGGCGCCCGAGCCCGGCAAGTTTTTCCTGAGCGGCACGCCCGCGACTGCCTGCGAGGGGGGGCGCTGATGCAACCGTCTGCCATGCTCGAACGCGGGCGCCAAGCCATCGAGCGCAAGCTCAAACGCGGCCAGGTACGGATTTCGTTCGATATCGACGACACGTTGGCCTGCCAGCCTGAGCACGCAGCCGCCGAGGGCAGCAAGTTGCCGGGCTTCGTCCATCGCTGGTTGGGTGAGCCTTTGCGCAGCGGTACGCGTGAACTGATCCGCGACTTGCGCCGCCAGGGCTGCAGCATCTGGATCTACACCTCGTCGGGGCGCACCCCGGGCTACATCCGCCGCTGGCTGATGCTGTACGGGATTCATGTCGATGGTGTGGTCAACAGTGATCGGCATCAGCACATCCTGGCCCAGAAGGGCTTGGAAAACTCGCCCTCCAAGCTACCTTCGGCCTTTGATATCGATCTGCATGTGGATGATTCCGAAGGCGTGCGTCTGGAAGGCGTCGATCACGGTTTCCGCGTGGTGGTGGTGTGCCCCAAGGATGAAAACTGGGCACAGAAGGTGAAGGCGGCAGCGGTCGAAGTGCAGGCTCGTCTGGCCTGGCAGCAACCGCACCGCTATGAAATGCCTGCATGCCAGCGTTCGCAGGCACTGGCTTCCTGACCGTACGCAATGCCAGCTACCGTGTAGCATTCTTCGCGGGTAAACCCGCTCCCACAGGATTTTCGCAGCCTGCAGGAGCGGCTTTAGCCGCGAACACCGGCAACGCCGGTGCCACCCACCGCGCAGCCTTGCCATACCCGATCCGTCAATTGACCATGTCAACCCGTTCATACAGCGGTACTGATACCTGCCTGCCACTCCTGCTTACACCTTAAGTCTCCACAGGACTTTCGCAGCCTGTAGGAGCGGCTTTAGCCGCGAACACCGGCAACGCCGGTGCCACCCACCGCGCAGCCTTGCCATACCCGATCCGTCAATTGACCATGTCAACCCGTTTATACAGCGGTACTGATACCTGCCTGCCACTCCTGCTTAAACCCTAAGTCTTGCCCCCTCGACCCAGGCAGGTAGCGGGACCAAATCACCGCGCCTCACCCTCCGCCCCAAAGCACTCACCACCCCGCGCCAAAGCAGCGTACCCGGCTATCGGTCCACTTCTGATAATCGCCTCCGACATCCAGTCCCCGTTTGGAGCGCGCCATGCACAACAACAATAAGCACCTGCCGCCTCGTTTCCTCGCCGCCGCCATCGCCAGCATTTCTGCCCTGGGCCTGAGCGGTTTCGCTGAAGCCGAGATCATGCTGTACGACAAGGAACAGACGACCTTTTCCACGGACGGCTACATCAACGCCTTCTACGTCAACAGCAAGGTCGACCGCGAGGGAGAACAGTTCGATCGCCGCCAGTCGCGGGTCAAAATGGGTTTCCTGCCCAACTACATCGGCTTCAACATGGGCAAGCAGGTTGACGACCTGAAGCTTGGCGCGCGTGCCTCGTTCTGGGTAACCATCAACGACAGCGAAACCAACGGCACCGATACGGCCATCGACGTGCGCCAGTTCTACGGCACTGTCGCCAACCCCGAGTGGGGAGAGGTGTTGATTGGCAAGGACTTCGGGTTGTTTGCCCGCTCCAACATCCTGCTCGACGAACTGCTGGCCGGTTACGGTCAGGTCAGTGACACCCTGGGCCTGGTGGATGGCGGCGGGGTATCGTTCGGTAACATCGGCAGCGGCTACCCATACCCGTTCCCCACCTCTCAGATCACTTACCGCACGCCGGTGATGGACGGCCTGCGGGTGGCGGTAGGCATCATGGACCCGGTGGACACCAACGACAGCAGCCCGACCGGCAAGGCCTACCAGGAAAACCCGCGCACCGAGAGCGAAATCACCTACCAGTTCGACCTGGGCGGGGCGCAGATCTACAGCTGGGTCAACGGCAGCTACCAGACTTCCGACAATACCGACTCGACGGTGGATACGGTTACATCCAAAGGGGTGGGTTACGGTGTGCAGGCAAAAATGGGCGGCTGGTCGCTGACCGGCTCGGGGTTCCAGGCCAAGGGTATCAACCCGTTCTTCACCAACAACGCGGGTGAGCCGGTGCTGCGCAATGTCGACAGTGACGGCTACCTGCTGCAGGGCTCGTACAAGTTTGGCAAGAACCGGGTGGCGCTGTCGTACGGCAAGACCAAGGACGATGGCAATGGCGCGGTGGGCAGCGGTGCCGACTACGAAACCCGTGGTGTGGCGTTGTTCCATGACGTCAACGACAACCTCAAGCTGGTGGCCGAGTACAACCAGTTTTCCATTGACGGGCATGACACCAGTGCCCAGAACGAAGACACCGATACCTTTGCGGTGGGGGCGGTGCTGACCTGGTAAACCCAGTGCCAGGCCCCGGCTTGCGCACTGTCCATGCAGGAGCGGGTAAACCCGCGCCTGCATGCATAGGGGGCTTTTACACCCATGGAACTGCCCACCCGCTACCCAAGTAGCATTCGTCCCCCGTAGCCACCTTCGTACACTGACCCCTCAGCCACCCCGCGCCGGAGACCACGATGCAGCAGGCTCATAACGACGGTGTGGTCAGCGCCATGTCCCAGGCCACCGATGCAAAACTGGCCGCCCAGGACCTGGCGCGGCAACTGCTGCATCCGCACCTGGGGCTGGTACTGTTCTTTTGTTCCGCCGAATACAACTTGCAGGAACTGGCCGAAGCCTTGGAACAGAGCTTTGGCGGCATCCGGCTGGTCGGCTGCACCAGCGCTGGCGAAATCACCCCGCTGGGCTACGGCCGCAACTGCGTGACAGCGGTAGGCTTCGATCACCGGCATTTTTCCATTGCCACCGGGCTGATCGATGAAATGGAGCACTTCAGCCTGATTGATGCCCAGCAAATGGTCGAGCGCCTGGTCGGCACCTGCCGTAGCAATTCCCTGGCACCGATCAAGGGGCACAGTTTTGCCCTGACCCTGCTCGACGGCCTTTCCAGCCGCGAGGAAATGGTCCTTGCCGCCCTCAGTGCTGCCTTGGGGGACATCCCCCATTTTGGCGGCTCGGCGGGTGACGATAACTACCTGAACCGCACCCATGTGTATTACGGCGGCGCATTTCACAACGGCGCGGCGGTGGTGGTGCTGGTCAACACCTGGCTCGATTTCGAGGTGTTCACCACCCATCACATCCAGCCGCGCCAGGAAAAACTGGTGGTCACCGGTGCCGACAGTGGTCAACGCCGGGTTTTCGAGCTGAATGCCGAGCCCGCAGCCGAAGAATACGCCCGCCATATCGGCGTACCAGTGGCGGCCCTCGACCACCAGGTGTTTGCCGCTCACCCGCTGGCCGTGCGCATTCACGACCAGTACTACGTACGTGCGATCCAGCAAGTGCACGCCGACCTGAGCCTGAGTTTCTACTGCGCGGTCGAGAACGGCATCGTGCTCACGGCGATGACGCCGGGCCCGCTGCTGCCGAACCTGCACCAGCTGTTTGACGGCCTGCACCAGCGCCTCGGGCCGCTGCTGCTGACCATCGGTTGTGACTGCTTCCTGAGGCGTCTGGAGCTGGAGGGCCAGCGTGGCCTGGAGCCAGTGGGAGCGTTCTTGCGCGAGCAGCGGGTGATTGGCTTCAACACCTACGGAGAACAGTTCAATGGCATGCATATCAACCAGACCTTCACCGGCGTCGCCATTGCCCGCAACCGGGCTCCTGTCGGTCGCTGAGCTGCAGGCCGAGGTGTCCCGGCTGCAGCAGCAGAACCACAAGTTGCAGCGCATCAATGGTGCACTGATCGAACGCATCGAATCAGGGGTAACCCGTGGCAACGACCCTTACGCCGCGTTCCAGCACTCAGTGGTGCTGGCCGAACAGGTGCGCGAGCGCACCGATGCGCTGAGCCAGGCCATGGCCGAACTCAAGGCCGTCAACCACTTGCTCAGCGAAGCCCGGCAGCGCGCCGAGACCGCACACCAGCACCAGATTCGCCTGATTACCGACAACGTTCCGGCGCTGATCGCCTACCTGAATGCCGACCTGGTCTACGAATTTACCAACAAGGTCTACGAAGAATGGTACTGCTGGCCACGTGGCGTCATGCTTGGTCAAAGCCTGCGCGAGGCGCACAGCGAGCAGCATTACCAGCGCCTTGAGGCCTATGTGGCGCGGGCGCTGGCGGGGGAGAGCGTCACCTTCGAGTTTGCCGAAAACAACATCAATGGCCAGGAGCGCTACATGCTGCGTTCCTATGTGCCCAACCGCCTGGCCAGCGGCGAGGTGGTGGGTATCTTCGTGCTGATCCGCGACATCACCGAACGGCGCAACACCGCCCAGGCGTTGCACCAGGCCTATCAACACCTGGAGCAACGGGTACGCGAACGTACCGCCGAGCTGACCAGCCTCAACGACCAGTTGCTGCGTGAAATCGAAGAGCGCAGCCGGGCCGAGTCGCGTCTGCGCGAAGCCAAGCGCGAGGCCGAACAGGCCAACCTGTCGAAAACCAAGTTTCTTGCCGCGGTCAGTCACGACCTGCTGCAACCGCTGAACGCGGCGCGGCTGTTCACCAGCGCCTTGCTTGAAAGCCGCGAGCCGCACGACAGTGCCCATCTGGTGCGCAATGTCAGCAACTCGCTGGAAGACGTGGAGAGCCTGCTAGGTACGCTGGTGGATATTTCCAAGCTCGATGCCGGAGTGATCAAGGCTGATGTCGCCCCGTTCGCTCTCAGTGAGCTGATGGACAACCTGGCCGCCGAGTACGCCCAGGTGGCGCGCAGCGAAGGCCTGGCGCTGCACTTTGTGGCGTGTTCTGCCGTGGTGCGCAGTGACATCCAGCTGCTGGCGCGGATCCTGCGCAACCTGCTCAGCAATGCAATCCGCTACACCCGCAGCGGGCGCGTGGTGCTGGGTTGTCGGCGCCTGCGTGGTGGCCTGCGGATAGAGGTATGGGACAGTGGTATTGGCATTGCCGAAGAGCATCTGGACGAGATGTTTCTGGAGTTCAAGCGCGGTGATGTGCAGCGCCCGGACCAGGACCGTGGCCTGGGCCTTGGCCTGGCGATCGTGGAAAAGATCGCCGGTATTCTCGGCCACCGGATCCGCGTTCGTTCATGGCTTGGCAAGGGTTCGGTGTTTGCCGTCGAGGTGCCGTTGAGCAGCACCGCGCCCAAGGCACAGCCAACCCAGGCGGTTTGCGAGCCAATGTTCGAACGCCTGCGTGGGGCGCGGGTATGGGTGCTGGATAATGATGCGGCGATCTGTGCCGGTATGCGCACCTTGCTCGAGGGCTGGGGTTGCAAGGTGATTACCGCGCTGTCGGAAGAAGACCTGGCGCGCCAGGTGGAGAATTACCATGCCGAAGCCGACCTGCTGATTGCCGATTACCACCTGGACAATGACTGCAATGGTGTCGACGCCGTGGCGCGGATCAATGCCCGGCGTACCCAGCCGCTGCCTGCATTGATGATTACTGCCAACTACAGCAACGACCTCAAGCAGCAGATTCGCGAGCAGGGTCATACCCTGATGCACAAGCCGGTGCGGCCGTTGAAGCTCAAGACTGCGATGAGCCATTTGTTGGTAAACAGCGTGCCATAGCTAGCGGCCTCTTCGCGGGCAAGCCCGCTCCCACAGGTTTTGTGCAGTTTTGAGGCCTGTAGAGATCCTGTAGGAGCGGGCTTGCCCGCGAAGAGGCCAGAACAGGCTAACGCCGCAGGTAATCGGCGAAATCGATATCGCCAGCACTGAGAATCGCCTGCACCCGGTTGTGCACATTGAGCTTGCGCAGTATCGCCGAAACATGTGCCTTGACCGTGGTCTCGGCGATGTCCAGGGTGTAGGCGATCTGTTTGTTCGATTCGCCCTTGGTCATGCGCTCAAGTACCAGCAGCTGCTTGCGGGTCAGGGCCTGGAGCATTTCCGGCGGGAAGCTCGGGGCATCGTTGTGGCGCCGGCTGGTGCTGCTTTTCTGGGCGCGGATGATATCGGGCGGCAGGTAGACATTGCCGTTGAGGATTTGCTCGATCGCTTCGATCATCTGCAAGCGTGGCGAGGATTTGGTAATGAAGCCCACGGCGCCGTAGGTGATGGCCTGCAGCACGATCTGCTTTTCCTGCTCGGCCGAGACAATCACCACCGGCGTGGTCGGCGCCTCGTTGCGCAGGGTGATCAGACCATTGAGCCCATGCATGCCGGGCATGTTCAGGTCGAGCAGGATCAGGTCGAGGTCATCATGCGCCTGGGTCAGGGCCAGCGCACTTTCCAGGTCGGCGGTTTCCATGACCTCGCTGCCTTGGAAACCATCGCTGATGACGTTATGGATGGCTTCGCGAAACAGGGGGTGATCGTCGGCAATCAGAATTTTGTACATGGCCTTTTCACCTTGTTTTTATGGGATGGAGCAGGGCACGCATACGCAGGCAAGCAAGTCAGGGGAAGGGCACCGGTTGCGCCGGCTGTAGCGGCAGGTTGGCCTGCTGCCAGGCATCCAGGCCGTCGCGGTACCAGTACAGGTTGTCATAGCCCAAGGCTTTAGCGCGTTTTACCGCGTTCCAGCTCAACCAGCAATCGGAGCGGCAGTAGAACACCACGGGTTGCCCAAGGTGCCCAGCGGTGGCTTTTTGCAGGTTGTGTTCGAAGTAGCCCTGCCAGGCCGGGCTCAGTTCGCCGTCACCGGTGTTGGCCAGCCACAGGCTGCCGGGGAGGTTGGCGTGGGGTTCGTCTTCGATGAAGCGGCCTTGCAGCCATTGGCGGCGGTAGACGTCGATCAGCACCGGCCTGGGGTTTTGACCCAGCAGACGTTGCAGTGCGTCGGTATCGATGACCTGGCCACCCTCGACCTGCTGCGGGGTCGGGCTGCGGTAGAGCGTGGTGCGATAACCTTCGGCGGAGAACAGCGGCGTGCTGTCCGCCTGGGCAACGCCCAGCGTCAGGCTCAGCGAGAGGGCGGCCAGCAGAGGACGTAGGGCACGTGGCATGGTTTTATCCTTTTTGTTATAGGCCCATTACATGCCAGTGGCAGTGCCTTGTGAATGCGACGATCAGACAGCAAAGGCAGTACTAAAGTAGTAGATGGCTGGACGTATAGGGCGATGCCCACTGCTTTCCTGCTGAGCAATTGGATTGTGAATGCTCAACGTGGTTTGCGCAGCGCCGCATGCTGGGGGTTGAAGGTAAGGATCGCCAGTAGCGTGAACAGCGCCGTCAACCCAAGGCACACCACCAATGCCAGCAGGCTCAAGCGCTCGTACAGGGCAAAGCGCACCAGTTCTACCGCATGGGTGAACGGGTTCACCGCACACAGCCAGTACAGCCACTCGCTGGCCTCGCGCATTTTCCATAACGGGTACAGCGCCGAAGACAGGAAAAACAGCGGAAAGATCACGAAATTCATCACCCCGGCAAAGTTCTCCAGTTGGCGGATGGCGTTCGAGAGCAATAGCCCCAGGGCGCTGAGCATGAAGGCCACCAGCAGCAACGCCGGCAGTGCCAGCAGCAAGCCCGTGGCCGGTGGCTGCACGCCGTAAACCCAGGCAATGGCAAGGAAGGCATACACCTGCAGCAGGGAAATCAACGAGGTCGCCAGCAACTTGCTGCCCAGCAGGAAGGGCCGCGGCAAGGGGCTGGTCAGCAGTACGCGCATGCTGCCCATCTCGCGGTCATAGACCATCGACAACGAACCCTGCATACCGTTGAACAACAGGATCATGCAGGCCAGGCCCGGGATGATGTACACCTCGTAGGGTATGTAGGTGTCGTAGGGTTCGATGATCGCGATGCCCAGCGCTGCGCGAAAGCCGGCGGCGAACACCAGCAACCACAGCAACGGGCGTACCAGGGCACTGAGCAGGCGCGTGCGCTGCAACACGAAGCGCAGCCATTCACGCAGCATGATGCCGTTGAAGCATTGCCAGTAAGCGTTCATCGGGCGTTGGCTCCTGCAGGCGCGCTGGTCAGCCGGGCAAAGGCGTTGTCGAGGTTGCCGCCGTGCTCCTGGCTCAGCGCATCGGCCTTGCCGCTGGCCACCAGGCGCCCCTGATGGAGGATCAGCAGGTCGTCGCTGGGCTGTACCTCGTCCAGCAGGTGGGTGGTCCACAGCACACTCAACTGCTGCTCGCGGCACAGCCGCCGCAGGTGCTGGTTGAGTGCCAGCCGGCTGGCCGGATCTAGGCCGACGCTGGCTTCGTCGAGCAGCAGCAGACGCGGTTCATGCAGCAGCGCACGGGCAATTTCCACCCGGCGCCGATGGCCGATGTTCAACTCACGCACACGATCATGTCGCCGTTCGCCAAGGCCCTGGCGAGCGAGTTCGGCTTCGACCCGCTGGTTGCTCTGGCGCCGCGACAGGCCATGCAGCGCAGCGTGATAGCGCAGGTTCTGCTCGACGCTCAGGTCCAGGTCCAGGGTACTTTGCTGAAACACCACGCCCAACTGGCGCAGGGCCGGGCGCGGGGCCTCGCGCAGCGAGCAGCCGCACACGCGGATGTCACCCTGCTGCAGGTCGTACAGGCGGGTGAGCAGGGCAATCAAGGTTGACTTGCCGGCGCCGTTGGGGCCCAAGAGCGCGGCAAAGCGCCCGGGAGCCAGGCAGAAACCAACCTGCCTGAGCGCCTCGCGTTGACCGTAGGCAAAACTCACGTCACTGACCTCGAGGGCGTTCATGGGGTAACCACCACACCCCATGGGTAGCGCCCGACCTTCACCGACTTGAGCACCTTGAGGTTCTTCGCATCGATCACCGACACGTCGCCACTGACGCCGTTGGTGGCCAGCAACTGGCTTTGGTCCGGGGTGAACGCCAGCTGCCAGACGCGCCGCCCGACCAGCAGGTAGTCGAGCACTTCAAAGGTCTTGGCATCGATCACTGCCACATGGTTGGCCGGGCCGAGGGCGACGAATGCGTACTTGCCATCGGCGCTGAGCTTGATACCCACCGGCTGGACCTTGTCTGGGTGCACGCCCTTGATCTGGAAGTTCAGGGTTTTCAGTACCTGGCGCGTGGCCACGTCGAGGATGGTCACCGTGCCGCCGATTTCCGCCGAGGCCCATAGCCTTGTTCCGTCCTGGTTGAACTCGACGAAGCGTGGGCGCTGATCCACCAGGGTGCTATCGGCCAGGGTCTGGGTGCTGGTGTCGATCCAGTGCAGCATGTTGGTGGTTTCGCTGGTGTTGACCGCCCATTTGCCGTCGGGGCTGACCGCCATGCCTTCGGGTTCGATGCCGACGTCGATCTGCCCCAGCACTTTGTCGGTCACGGTATCGATCACGGTCACCAGCGCGTCGTCTTCGTTGGACACGTACAGCCAGCGGTCGTTGGGGTGCAGGGCGAACTGCTCGGGGTCCTTGCCGGAGGGCAGTTCCTTGATGATCTTGCGCGTGGCCACGTCCATCACCTGCACCCGGTCCGAATCGCTGGCGCAGATGTACAGCAGCGTGTTGTCATGCGACAGCAGCAGGCCACGCGGGCGCTGCCCCACCGGCAAAGTCTCGGTGACCTCCAGGGTTTGCATGTCGATCAGGCTGAGGCTGTTGTCCTTTTCGTTGGACACCCAGGCGGTGGCAGCCATGGCCTGTCCGCTGGCCAGCGCCAGGGCGCCCGACAGCAGGCTGGAACAGAGCAGGGCCCGGGGGAAGTGGAGGCGGCGCATGGCGAATCTCTTATTGTTGTGGTTGTCGGCTCAGGGGTAGCTGCAGGTCACTTCGGGCTTGTCATAGCCCAGGCTGTCCATTTCGTTGAAGGGGTGCAGGAAGCCTTCCTGCGGCGAAGTGCTGACCAGCGCGCGCGGCTGCACCAGCGGGATTGGCTGGCGCAGTTCGCCGTTCCATGGTCGGTAACTGAGCTTGCGGCCCTTGAACCCGTCCAGTGGCAGTTGTTCGCTGAGCAGCAGTTGCTGCAGCGCGCGTGGTTCGGTCTGGCGCAACTTGCTGACCGCACTGGCGACACTGCGCACGGCCATCCAGGCGGCGAAGTCGCGGTCGTTCATCCAGCGCCCGGCCTGGGCCTCGAAACGCTTTTGCAACTGCGCCGCGCCAAAGGTTTCCACGGTCTTGTGCCAGCCGGTGGGGGTCAGGCCCTGGGTGCCGGCCACCGGGCGCGGGTACCACGTCTGGTAGGGCAGGTATTCGCCAAAGTCGCCGCGCTCGTCGGCCAGCAGCACCACGTCGTACTCGGCGGTTTGTGTGAACAGCGGCATGTCGGCCTGGGCGCTGCGGCGTTGGTCGTTGTCGAAAGTCCAGGTTTTTTCCGCGACCAGCTGTACGCCAAAGCGTTTCACCGAGCGGCGCAGGGCGGCGGCGTAGGCCCGGTCGTCTTCGGTCTGGCCAACCACCAGCAGCGCACGCTGCCATTTGCGCAGTACCAGGAACTGCACCAGGGCGTCGGCGAGCATGGCCCGGCCCGGCAGGCTATGCAGCACATTGCCCAGGCACTGGTTGCTTCGCAGGCTGTCATCGGGGCTGCCGGCATTGAACAGCAGGCTATCGGGCATGGCGGCCGACAATGCACGCAGGCTGGTGGCCGGGGCATCGACCACGAACAGGCGCAGGCCCTGTTCATGCTGGGCCTTGGCTGCTTGCAGCAGGGCTTCTGGGCTATCGACGTTGGCGCTGGCCAGCTGAAACTGCTGCTTCAGGAAGCGCCCGGTGCTGTTGCTGTCAACAATGGCCAGTTCGGCGCCTTGCAGCCCGGCATCGCCGGGTTCGGGGATGATATTGGACAGCAGCGGGCCGGGGGCCGGGTGAAAGCCCAGGTAACCGATGCGCACGTTCAGCGGTGCTGCGCCCTCAGCGGCAGGTGCCGGTGGCGCAGGCAGCGCGGCGGCCAGGGCCAGCAGGCAAGTCAAGGCAAGGTGGGCAGGCTGGCGCATAACACACTCCACGGCAGATGGCGCCAGCATAGGAAGCGTGTCAGAACCGGGAAATATGCAGAAAGTAGCGCTCGGCCGGTACCAAGGTAGTAATTTCGCGCGGCGGTCGCGGTTTTACGATGGACCTCAGCGCCCCTGAAGAGAACCGCCCATGCGCCTCATCAACCTGTCTGCGCTGTGGCGCATCAACCTTTGGGTCACCTGCTGCTTCGCCCTGGTGACCGTGGCCTGTGCCGGGGTACTGCTACACCAGGCGGTGGCCGATGTCGAGCGTGAGCTGCAGTCTGCCGAAGCCGTGGTGACCTACCTTGCCGACACCGCCGAGCGCGACCCGGCCAGCCTGCAACCTCGCCTGACGCAGAACCTGCGCCATGTGCGCGTGCACTGGCTGGCCCCGGGCCAGGCAGCGCAGCTGCCTGGCGAAGCCGGTATCGATGCCTGGCTGGGCCGCCAGCTGTTCGGCGAGCGCCACCACGGCGGCCGGCTGCTGGCGCTGGGTGACGGGCGCCGGGTGCTGATAGCCGTGGATGCGCGGGATGAAATCGAGGAGGTCTGGGACTCGCTGCAGCAACTGCTGGGCCTGTGCGGCCTGGCCTTGTTGTTGAGCCTGGCGACCATCCGCTGGGCGGTACGTCGGGCCATGGGCCTGCTGGATGATCTGCTGAGGGCATTACGCCAGGTTTCCGGGGGGCAACTGACGGCGCGCCTGCGTGAGGCCGGCCTGCCGGAAGCGCGCCAGTTGGCGGAACACTTCAACCGCATGGTCGCTCACCTGGAGCAGGCCCGTGCCGACAATACCCAATTGACTCAGGCCCTGTTGGCGGTACAGGAGCAGGAGCGTACCCGGCTTGCGCAGACGCTGCACGACGATCTTGGGCAATACCTGGCCGGTATTCGCGCCCAGGGTTGCCTGTTGCGCATGGCCGCCGACCAGCCGGCGGTGGTGAAGCAGACCGCGCAGGCCCTTGAACTCAACTGCGAGCGTTTGCAGCAAGGCTTCCGGGCCCTGGTGCAGGACTTGTACCCGGTAGCGCTGCAGCACATGCCATTGGCCGAAGCCTTCGGCGTGTTGGTCAGCCAGTGGCAGACCAGCCAGGGTATCGATTGCCGCCTGCGGGTCGGCGAACACTTGCCGGCGTTGACCGGCCCGAGCAGGACGCATTTGTACCGGCTGCTGCAGGAGGCGCTGACCAACGTCGCCCGGCATGCCGGTGCCAGCCAGGTACGGGTACGCCTGCAGCGCAGTGCCACGGGCTTGCGCCTGTTTGTGCGTGACAACGGTTGCGGTGCGCAGCAACCCCAGCGCCCCGGGGTGGGCCTGCATTCGATGGCCGAGCGCGCCCGCAGCCTGGGCGGTGAATTGCGTATCCTCAGCCGCCCGGGTGGCGGCTGGGCGCTGGCCCTGAACATTCCCAAGGAGGTGTGATGAATATCGTACTGGTCGATGACCATGCCGTGGTCCGCCAGGGCTATGCCAGCCTGCTGCGGGCGGTGTTGCCCACGGTGGAAGTGCGTGAGGCTGCCAGTGGCGAAGAGGCCTTGGCCCGGGTTCAGGAGCAGGTGCCTAACCTGGTGATCATGGACTTCGGCCTGCCGGGGATCAGTGGGCTGGAAACCACCCGTCGCCTGCGCCAGCGCTTGCCGCAACTGCGGGTGCTGTTCTTCAGCATGCACGACGAATTGCCGCTGGTGCGACAGGCGCTGGAGGCGGGGGCTTCAGGTTACCTGACCAAAAACTCGGCGCCCGAGGTGTTGATTGAGGCGGTGCAGCGGGTGTTGGCCGGGCATGCTTATATCGAACAGCCTTTGGCAACCCAGTTGGCTTGCACTTCACAACAAAGCGCCAATGACCCGCGTTTGCAGCGCATGACCCAGCGTGAGTTGGAGATTTTCACGATGTTGGCCAAAGGCACTCCGGCGCGGGTGATTGCCGAGCAGTTGTGTATCAGCGCCAAGACCGTGTCCAATCATTTGACCTTGCTCAAGAGCAAGTTGCAGGTCAGCTCGCATGCCGAGCTGGTGCATCTGGGGATTGATCTGGGGGTGGTGAGAGTGGCGGGGTGAAAGAAAAACATCGACGCTGTGAAGGGGCAGTCCACCATCCTGTGAGAGCGGGTTCATCGAGGCGTCGAACCGCCGCGAACACCGGCATTGCCGGTGCCATACACCGTGTCGCATTCTTCGCGGGTGAACCCGCTCCCACAGGGTATTTGTCTGTCTTGACGTGCGGCGTTCAGTTGTCCCAGGTCTCAGGGCACCCCGTGCACCCCTCCATGTTGGCCTCCTGGAAGTTCCCGTAATGCTGCCGCGCCCCGCGCAAATCGGCGCGTGCCAGGTTGCTCTGGCCGAACTTGGCCTCCTGCAGGTTGGCGTCACTGAGGTTGGCGCCTTGTAGGTCAGCCTTGCTCAGCCAGGCCATTTCCAGGTCCGCCGCCTGCAGGTTGGCGTGTTGCAATTTGGCCCCGGACAGCCGGGCGAACTGCAGGTAGGCCGCGCTGAGGTCGGCTTTCTCGAACTTTGCACCCTGGGCGAACAAACCCCACCCCTGAATGGCCACCAGCCGACTATTGCTCAGGTCGGCCAGGCGCAGGTTGCTTTGCTGCAGGCTGGCGCGGGTCAGGTTGGCACCTTGCAGGCGGGCTTTTTCCAGGTTGGCCAGGTCCAGTTGGGCGTGGCGCAGGTCGGCATCGCGCAGGTCGGCGCCGGCCAGGTTCATCTTGCGCAGGTCCTGGTTGGCCAGGTTGGCGCCACGCAGGTTGGCACCCGGGCACTGGCTGGCTTCGGCAATGACGCAGCCGTTGATGGTCAGGGGCGCATCGTTGCCATCGTCATCGGTACTGGCGGCCATGGCGGGCGAAAGCACCAGCAGCAAGGCAAAGGGCAGATAATTCATGGCGAAAGGCTCTCGTTGAAATAGGGAGGCAGGCGCTTTGGGGCTGCAACGCAGCCCCAGTGGCGCCTCACCTCAGGCAATCACCGCTGTGCGGTCTTGTTGTCCCAGCTCGGGATCTTGAACACCCAGAACGAGCCACCCTGGGCCACCGGCTTGGTCAGCTCGGCCATGTCGCCCCCCCACAGTGGTACCGCACCGCCGTAGCCGACGGTTACGCCGATGTACTGCTCGCCGTCCTGTTCCCAGGTAATGGGTGGCGAGACGATGCCGCTGCCGGTCTGGAACTTCCACAGCTCCTTGCCCGTCTTGGCGTCGAAGGCCTTGAAGAAGCCATCGCCGGTACCGGTGAACACCAGGTTGCCCTTGGTCGCCAGCACGCCGGCCCACAGCGGCAGGTGCTCCTTGTGTTCCCACACCAGCTTGCCGGTGGTCGGGTCCATGGCGCGCAAGGTACCGACGTGGTCGTCGTACATGCGCTTGATGCGGAAGCCCATGCCCAGGTAGGCCGAGCCTTTCTTGTAGTTCACTTCCTCGGTCCAGTATTCCTCTTTCCACTGGTTGCCGGGAATGTAGAACAGGCCGGTGTCCTGGCTGTAAGCCATAGGGTTCCAGTTCTTGCCGCCGAGGAACGGCGGTGACACTTCAACCGGCTTGCCCTTGGTTTCACCCGGCAGCGGCTTGGCCGGACGCTGGCCTGGGTTTTCCACCGGGCGCCCGGTCTTCAGGTCAATGTGGCTGGCCCAGGTAATGTTGTCGACGAAGGGGAAGGCGTTCTGCAATTTGCCGTTGTTGCGGTCGACCACGTAGAAGAAGCCGTTGCGGTCGGCGTGGCCGGTGGCCTTGACCACTTTGCCGTCCTTGTCCTTGTAGTCGAACAGCACCAGCTCGTTGTTGCCGGAGAAGTCCCAGGCATCATTGGGGGTGTGCTGGTAGAACCATTTGACCTCGCCGGTGCTCGGGTCGACGCCGACCTGGCCGGAGGTGTACAGGCTGTCGAAGTCATGGGGGTTGCCGTCTTTCGAGGTGCGTGCCCAGGTGTTCCAGGGGCCCGGGTTGCCGGCGCCGACAATGATGGTGTTGGTCTCGGGGTCGAAACTGGCGCTTTGCCAAGGGGCGCCGCCGCCATGGCTCCAGGCTTCGACCTTGCCGGTTTCGGTGGTGGGGTCATCCGGCCAGGATGGCGCCTTGACGTCGCCGGTCGGGGTGCTGTCCTTGCCGTTCAGGCGGCCCATGTGGCCTTCGACGAAGGGCCGCATCCACACTTCTTCGCCAGTGTCCGGGTCGCGTGCGAACAACTGGCCGACCACGCCGAACTCGTCGCCGGAGCTACCGTGAATCAGCAATACCTTGCCGCTGGTCTTGTCCTTGATCAGCACGGGCGCGCCGGTCATGGTGTAGCCGGCACTGTGGTCGCCGAACTTCTTGTTCCACACCACCTTGCCGGTGTGCTTGTCGAGGGCGATGACCCGCGCGTCGAGGGTGCCGAAGTAGATCTTGTCGCCGTAGATTGCCGCGCCACGGTTGACCACGTCACAGCATGGGCGAATGTTGTCGGGCAGGCGGTGGTTGTAGGTCCACAGGCGCTTGCCGGTCTTGGCATCAAGCGCGAACACCCGCGAGTACGAGCCGGTGACGTAGACCACGCCATCGCTGACGATGGCCTGCGATTCCTGGCCGCGCTGCTTTTCGTCGCCGAACGAGTAGGACCAGGCCGGGGTCAGCTTGAACACGTTCTTGTCGTTGACTTGAGCCAGAGGGCTCCAGCGCTGGGCGTTGGTGCCCATGCCGTACTGCAGCACGTCGTTGGTGGTGAGGTGGTCGTTGGCGATGTCTTCCCAGGTGACGTTCTTGCCGGCAGGTGCCGCAGGCGTGGTGGCCGCTGTTGCCACGGTGCCCAGGGCCAGGCTGCCGGCCACAAGTAGCACGCGTACGCTCAGGGCCAGAGGGGAAAGGGCGGGTAGCGATCTTATTGTCATGGTTGCAGTTCCCAATGGAGGTTTTGGCCTGCACAGGGTGGGGCGCAGCAGTGGTTTCGGGATACGGAAAAAGTCCCGCCCTTGCCGGGAAGAGTTCCCGGCCGGCACCTCATTTGGCCCATCGCCACAAGCCCTACTACCAAGGGAGTAAGGCCCGGCCACCAAAGCAGCATTCGGCCACCTGCGGGCTGTTTTTAAGATGGCGACACGGCCTCTGTGGTTGAGGCTTTGCGTGCAATGGTGAGGGCATAACAATGACAACAAAACGCAATGTGTTGCTTGCTGCAGGGTTGCTGGCCGGGGCTGTGCTGACCGGTGCTGCCTGGGCCCATGGTAACGTGGTCCCGCAGGCGGTGGAGACCAAAGGCCTGACCCCGGTCAAGGACGCAGGTGTGAGCCTGGACGGTGATGGCTGGGCGGCGGTCAACCCTTATCGCAGTTCACCCGAACACGACAAAGCGGTGGAAATCGGGGCTTCGGCCTACAACCAGAACTGTGCAGCCTGCCATGGCCTGGAAGCCAAGTCTGGCGGCATTGCCCCCGACCTGCGCATGCTCGACGCCGGTGACGCCGGCGATGAATGGTTCGTCGAGCGCGTGCGCCACGGCGCGGTTCGCGATGGCCGCGTGTACATGCCGAAGATGGCCGACTACCTGAGCCAGGAAGCCTTGTGGGCGGTGCGGACCTACCTGGACAGCGTGCACGTCGAGGAGTAATGGCCATGCGCCTGATGGCGGTGCTGTTCAGTGGCCTGTTGCTGTGGTGCGGGGCGGCCCAGGCGCAGGTGCGCAACTACGATGCGATCATCGCTGCCGGTGAGCTGAAGGTAGCGGTGTACAAGGATTTTGCACCCTACAGCTTCCAGGACCATGGCCAGCCGCGAGGTGTCGATGTGGAGCTGGCGCAGGCGCTGGCCGAGGCCTTGGGCGTGCGCCTGCAACTGATCTGGGCGCCGCCCGGGGAAAAGCTTGACGACGACCTGCGCGACTACATCTGGCGTGGCAGCCCGCTGCGCCATCAGCAGTTGGCCGACCTGATGATGCGGGTACCTTATGACCACGACTATGCGCAGAAGCGCAACGAGGTAGGCGAGCTGGAAAACGACCAGGTGGTGATGTTCGGCCCTTATCAGGAGGAACGCTGGCAGGTCGCGTACGACCGCCGTCGCCTGGCGTCGGTGGCCAGTGTGGCGGTGTTTCAGCAGCATCCCATCGGGGTTGAGGTGGACAGCGTGCCGTCGTTCTACCTGACGTCGGTATTCAACGGCATGCTCAGTGCCAAAACCCATCATTACCCCGGCGTGCAACAGGCGTTTGGCGCCATGCAGGCCGGTCAGGTGGATGCCGTCATGGCGATGCGCGGCGAAGTCGACTGGCAAATGCACCAGGCCGCCGACCCGCAACTGGCCCTCGCGGAAAACGCTTACCCCAACCTGGGCAAGCAGGCCTGGGAAATCGGCATGGCCGTGCATGAAAGCAATCGCCAGTTGGCCTATGCCGTGGAGGAAGCCCTCGAAGCGATGATCCGCGATGGCCGGCTCAAGGCCATGTATGCCGCTTACGGCCTGCGTTACGAGGTCCCGGAGATGTATCAATAGGAGCAGGCCATGAACTGGCGAGCAACTTTTTTGCTGGCCTGCTGGATGCCTTGTGCAGCCCTGGCTGCTACGCAAGGTACCCAAACAGACCCGGTACCCTCGGTAATGTGGGACTTCTACCACAAGCAGCTACTGGGCCAGGCCGCGTTCGTCTTCGATGACCGGGTCAAGCTGCTGGCGCCGCCGTTTGCCGAGGACGCACGCCAGGTGCCGCTGGAGATCGATGCCCGGGCGTTCTCTGGCGATGTGGTGCGTATCATCGCCTGGGCGGAGCTGAACCCCTTGCCGCGCATTGTCGATTTCCAGCCCGGCGAGCGTGTGCTGCCCTGGTTGTCGATCCGCATCCGCATCGAACAGGCCACACCGCTGCGCGCTGCCGTGCTGACACGCGACGGCCTGTGGCATGTGGGCTCGACCCTGATCGATGCCGCTGGCGGTGGCTGCACCGCACCCAGTGTGGTGCGCACGCAGCCTGGCTGGGAGGAGCACCTCGGCGAGGTGCTGGGCGGGCGCTACCCGCGTGGCGACAGCAGCCGCTTGCGCCTGCAGGTGGCCCACCCGATGGACAACGGCCTGGTCAGCGGCATTCCCGAATTCTTCCTCAACCAGGCCGAGTTGCAAGATGCGAACGGCCAGCGCCTGGCCAGCCTCGAGTTGTACCCGGCCGTCAGCGAAAACCCCAACCTCGGGTTCGATATCCAGGGCCCCGGGCCGACCCGGCTGGTGCTGCAGGACAACAGTGGCAACCAGTTCGAGGCGGCGGTGCCCTGACCCTGTGCCCGACTTCACCCGTGACCAGAGGCGCCTGTATGCGTTGGATACCGTTGTTGCTGCTGTGCCTGGGCCTGCCGGCCTGGGCTGACCTTGACTATCGGCTTACACCTCGGCAAATAGCGGCAGATACCTGGCTGCTGGAAGGCAGCACCGACAATTTCGCCAAGACCAACGGCGGCAATATCGTCAACACCGCGTTCATCGTCACCGACAGTGGCGTTGTAGTGATCGACAGCGGGCCTTCGAAACGCTACGGCGAAGCCCTGCGCCAGGCCATCGCTGCAACCACCGACAAGCCGGTGCTGGAGGTGCTGCTGACCCATCATCACCCAGACCATGTGCTGGGCAACCAGGCTTTCATCGATGTGCCCATCGGCGCCCTGGCTGGTACTGGCGAGTTGTTGCGCCAGCAGGGCGAGGCCATGGCCGAAAATATGTACCGCCTGGTTGGTGACTGGATGCGCGGCACCGAGGTGGTGCTGCCAACCCGGGTGCTTGAGGCGGGTGTTCATGAGGTTGGCGGGCACCGGCTGCGGCTGTTGGCACTGGCCGGGCATACCGGCGCCGACCTGGCGATTCTGGATGAAAAGACCGGCGTGCTATTCGCCGGCGACCTGGTGTTCTACGAACGTGCCTTGACCACGCCCAACAGCCCGGGGCTGGACGTGTGGCTTAAGGACTTGGATACCTTGCAAGCCTTGCCCTGGAAGCAGCTTGTGCCCGGGCACGGGCCGGTGGCCAGCGATGCCCGGCCGTTTGCACAGATGCGTGATTACCTGGGTTGGCTGGACGGGCTGATGCACGACGGCGCGGCGCGTGGCGACGACATGGCCGAGATGATCCGCAGCCCCATCCCCGAGCGATTTGCCGGTATCAGCCTGACGCGGTACGAGTTGATTCGTAGCGTTAGCCACCTGTATCCGCGTTATGAGCGTCAGCAGCTGCGGCGTGTCGATGCCAATCAATAGACCTGTTAGCCTGATACCACCAGGCTTGGGTTTGCGCTTCATTGAGCGCTCCGGGATGACGGCTTGAATTCGATGTTGGTTGCGGAAGCTGGGTAGCGTGTCTGCGTTATTGTCCCTCCCTGGGGCGCCGTGAAGATGTTTATTGTTTGCGTGTGCTGTTCATCTTGTCAGCTGCTGATGTTAGTTGGGTGTTGGCTGTGGTGGCTTCTGCTGTCTTGCCTGTGTGGAGCTGGGAACGTTGTTCGTTTTCTAAGTATTTGATCAGTGAATTGATGTCTTTAAGTTGGGTTTTGAAGTCGTCGAGTTGTTGTGAGGCGATGTCTTTAATTTGCTTGTATAGTTCTTTTCTGGATTCATTATTTGAAAAATGATGAGTTTCTCTATAAGCCTCTGCGTGGGCGCTTAATTGTCTGGCTTTGGGTATTTGTTGAAGCGTATTGAACATTAGGCTTCTGCGGTGTTTAAGTTCTTCGAAGGGGGTAAGTATTCCGAAGTCGCCACGTGCTTGTTGTTGGTTATAGTGGTTGTGGAAATCTGCTAGCCTGTTAATGGCGCCTGCTCGCTGTATCAAGGCGATTTCGCTCGCGTCAACTTTACGCTCAAGTTTCTTTTTAAATCTTTTTCCAGCCTGCTTCCAATGCCCTGACGGATCGGTGTGATTTACGGGGTCGTTATTGCAGTACGCGTAAGCATTGATGCCGCCTTTCTCAAATGGGCTAAGATTATCAGGGCACGTGAATCTCATCAGGTCTGGATGGTAAGGTCGATGATACCCTGTTCCCAACAGGTATAGCCCTGTACTGAGGTTTAGCAGTTCACCATTAAATCCTATTGTAGTCTCCGCTTCAGAGAGTTTGGTGGCGGACCCGTAAGCCGTATATGCTATATTTTTTTCGATACTCCCCAGTATTTTAAAGACGCTCGCTGACTCGTCGGACGAGTAAAGCAAGGATGGCATGTCATTCTGTTGTGCTGCTAGAACGTAGTTGTGGTGACGTAGCAGTGTGCTCAGGGCTGTTATTCTTCCTAAGGTAATGGGGCGAGCGTTCATGTAAAAAATATATTGCACTGCGATGTTTTTATTCATAGGTCGCCTCGATTCGTTTTCTGCATATGAAATGATCCTGATCCTCAAAGCGAGTTTCAACTCAGTCCTGGTGGTATTACAACTGGCAGAAATGATAGCTCTCTAAACAGCGTGCTATGCCTTGTCCGAAAAAAGCTGTTTCAAGTACCTCATGGCGCAAGCCAGCAAGGCCATGGCGGCATCCACGATGCTTGTCGAAACGTGCGGTCGGGCGGCGATAGGACCGTGCAGATATGCGGAAACCAGCCCTGTACCAAGGAACTAGAAATCTCCGCACTGCGGGCAATTGTTGGCAACCAGGTCGGGACCAAGAATTCCCGGCACACCGGGAAATTTTCCCGGACACAACAAAAAAACCAAAGGTAGCCGACATGACCCGATCTCCACGTCGTCCCGCGTTCGCTGTGAGCCTGGTGCTCAGCGCCATGCTGCTTGCCGGCGCGGCCCACGCCGCCGTCAGCAATGAAGAAATCCTCCAGGACCCGAAGAACCCGCAGCAGATCGTGACCAATGGCCTTGGCGTGCAGGGCCAGCGCTACAGCCCGCTGGACATGCTCAACAGCAGCAACGTCAAGGAACTGCGCCCCGTCTGGGCGTTCTCCTTCGGGGGTGAAAAGCAGCGTGGCCAGCAAGCCCAGCCGCTGATCAAGGACGGAGTGATGTACCTGACCGGCTCCTACTCGCGGGTGTTCGCCGTGGACGCCCGCACCGGCAAGAAACTGTGGCAGTACGATGCCCGCCTGCCGGACGATATCCGCCCGTGCTGCGACGTGATCAACCGTGGCGTGGCGCTGTACGGAGACCTGGTGTTCTTCGGCACCCTGGACGCCAAGCTGGTGGCGCTGAACAAGGACACCGGCAAGGTGGTGTGGAGCAAGAAGGTCGCCGACCACAAGGAAGGCTACTCGATAAGCGCCGCGCCCATGATCGTCAACGGCAAGCTGATAACCGGCGTGGCCGGCGGCGAGTTTGGGGTGGTCGGCAAGATCCAGGCCTACAACCCGGAGAACGGCGAGCTGCTGTGGATGCGCCCCACCGTGGAAGGGCACATGGGCTACGTGTACAAGGATGGCAAGGCCATCGAAAACGGCATTTCCGGTGGCGAAGCCGGCAAGACCTGGCCTGGCGACCTGTGGAAGACCGGCGGTGCTGCGCCGTGGCTGGGCGGGTATTACGACCCGGAAACCAACCTGATCCTGTTCGGCACAGGTAACCCGGCGCCATGGAACTCGCACCTGCGCCCCGGTGACAACCTGTATTCCTCATCGCGCCTGGCGCTGAACCCCGACGACGGCACCATCAAGTGGCACTTCCAGAGTACGCCGCATGACGGTTGGGACTTTGACGGCGTCAACGAGCTGATCTCGTTCAATTACAAGGACGGCGGCAAGGAAGTCAAGGCGGCCGCCACTGCCGACCGCAACGGCTTCTTCTACGTGCTGGACCGCACCAACGGCAAGTTCATCCGCGGCTTCCCGTTTGTCGACAAGATCACCTGGGCCACCGGCCTGGACAAGGACGGCCGGCCGATCTACAACGAAGCCAGCCGCCCGGGCGCGCCAGGCAGCGAAGCCAAGGGCAGCTCGGTGTTCGTCGCGCCGGCCTTCCTCGGCGCCAAGAACTGGATGCCGATGGCCTACAACAAGGACACCGGGCTGTTCTATGTACCGTCCAACGAGTGGGGCATGGATATCTGGAACGAAGGCATCGCCTACAAGAAGGGCGCGGCGTTCCTCGGTGCGGGTTTCACCATCAAACCGCTCAACGAAGACTACATCGGTGTACTGCGTGCCATCGACCCGATCAGCGGCAAGGAAGTGTGGCGCCACAAGAACTACGCGCCACTGTGGGGCGGTGTGCTGACCACCAAGGGCAACCTGGTGTTCACCGGCACGCCGGAGGGCTTCCTGCAGGCGTTCAACGCCAAGACCGGCGACAAGGTCTGGGAATTCCAGACCGGTTCCGGCGTGCTGGGGTCACCAGTAACCTGGGAAATGGACGGCGAACAGTACGTGTCCGTGGTGTCCGGCTGGGGCGGCGCGGTGCCACTGTGGGGCGGTGAAGTGGCCAAGCGGGTCAAGGACTTCAACCAGGGCGGCATGCTCTGGACTTTCAAGCTGCCCAAGCAGCTGCAAACCGCAAGCGCCAAGCCGTAAAGCCGCAACCCCGCCGCATGCAGCCAGTGACCTGGCGGCATGCGGCCCTACTACCAAATGACGAGAGCCCCGCTGCCAACGATGCATTCGCCCGGCAGGCGGGGCTTTTTACCATCGGTGCATCGCCTGTCGTGGGACAGGCATCGACCCGCAGAGGCTCAGCATGATCTACGCACAACCCGGAACTCCAGGCGCCGTCGTGTCCTTCAAGCCACGTTATGGCAACTTCATCAATGGCGAGTTCGTGGCGCCCGTGGCTGGCCAATACTTCACCAACAGCTCGCCGGTCAATGGCCAGCCGATTGCCGAATTCCCCCGTTCCACCGCCCAGGACATCGAACGTGCGCTGGACGCCGCGCATGCTGCCGCTGACGCCTGGGGCAAGACCTCGGTGCAGGACCGCGCCTTGGTACTGCTTAAAATCGCTGACCGCATCGAGCAGAACCTGGAAGTGCTGGCCGTTACCGAAAGCTGGGACAATGGCAAGGCTGTGCGCGAAACCCTGAATGCCGACGTGCCGCTGGCAGCGGACCACTTCCGCTATTTTGCCGGTTGCATCCGCGCGCAGGAAGGCGGCGCCGCCGAGATCAACGAAGGCACCGTGGCCTATCACATGCACGAACCGCTGGGCGTGGTGGGGCAGATCATCCCGTGGAACTTCCCGCTGCTGATGGCTGCCTGGAAGCTGGCCCCGGCCCTGGCCGCCGGCAACTGTGTGGTGCTCAAGCCAGCTGAGCAGACCCCGCTGTCGATCACCGTGTTTGCCGAGCTGATCGCCGACCTGCTGCCGCCAGGTGTGCTGAATATTGTCCAGGGCTTCGGCCGTGAGGCTGGCGAAGCGCTGGCCACCAGCAAGCGGATTGCCAAGATCGCCTTTACCGGCTCCACCCCGGTGGGCTCGCACATCATGAAGTGCGCGGCCGAAAACATCATTCCGTCCACCGTCGAACTGGGCGGCAAGTCGCCGAACATCTTCTTCGAAGACATCATGCAAGCCGAGCCGGCCTTCATCGAGAAGGCTGCCGAAGGTTTGGTGCTGGCGTTCTTCAACCAGGGCGAAGTGTGCACTTGCCCGTCGCGGGCGTTGATCCAGGAATCGATCTACGAGCCGTTCATGGCCGAGGTAATGAAGAAGATCGCCAGGATCACCCGCGGCAACCCGCTGGACACTGCGACCATGGTTGGGGCCCAGGCCTCGGAGCAGCAGTACGACAAGATCCTCTCGTACCTGCAGATTGCCAAGGAGGAGGGCGCACAGTTGCTCACCGGCGGTGCTGCCGAGCGCCTGCAGGGAGACCTGGCCAGCGGTTACTACATTCAGCCGACCCTGCTCAAGGGCCACAACCAGATGCGTGTGTTCCAGGAAGAAATCTTCGGCCCGGTGGTAGGGGTGACCACCTTCAAGGACGAAGCCGAAGCCCTGGCAATCGCCAACGACAGCGAGTTCGGCCTTGGTGCCGGCCTGTGGACCCGCGACATCAACCGCGCCTACCGCATGGGCCGCGGGATCAAGGCCGGGCGAGTGTGGACCAACTGTTACCACCTGTACCCGGCGCATGCGGCGTTTGGCGGCTACAAGAAGTCAGGTGTGGGGCGTGAGACGCACAAGATGATGCTTGACCACTATCAGCAGACCAAGAACCTGCTGGTGAGCTACGACATCAATCCGTTGGGCTTCTTCTAAAACCTGGGATGGCCTCGGGGGCTGCTTGGCAGCCCATCGCCGGCAAGCCAGCTCCCACAGGACCGCGCAAGGCTCCAGACCTGTGCAGTACCTGTGGGAGCTGGCTTGCCGGCGATGAGGTCAGCACAGCAATACATTACTCCTCGGTTTTTCGCTGCCTTCCTACCAACGCACTCTGCAACCTCGTTCCAAAGTAGCATTCGCCCCCGCTGCCCCCCATGCATTAATGCTTCTACCGGAATCGCCCGGCACAAGAAGAGGACTTGCCCCATGTGGACCAAACCCGCCTACACCGACCTGCGCATTGGCTTCGAAGTGACGATGTATTTCGCCAATCGCTGATGTCTTTCCGGCCATCCTTGCGATGGCCGGTTCTTCAACCCGGATGCCCCTGTGAAACTGATCGACCGCCAGCAGACCCTGACCTTGTGCAAGGGCTTGCGGCTGCGCTGGGAGCCGCTCCAGGCTCACCCTGTGCTGCTGTACCCCGGGGGCATCATCGAACTCAACGCCAGTGCCGGCTGGGTATTGGAACTGCTGGACGGCCAGCGCAGTGTGGCCTCGGTTATCGACCGGCTGGCTCAGCGCTTCCCGGGTGTACCGGGGCTTGACGAGGACGTACTGGCGTTCCTGGAGGTGGCCCGCGCCAAGGCGTGGGTCGAATAAGCGCTTGTCCCGCTTTGGTCTGGTTGCTTTCGCTGCGGGATGCTTTACGCTGGCGGTTACCTTCCAGAACAATAAGAACAGGCTTCACGATGAGCCAGAGTTTCAGCCCGCTTCGCAAGTTCGTTTCGCCTGAAATCATCTTTGGTGCCGGCTGCCGACACAATGTTGCCAACTACGCCAAAACCTTCGGCGCGCGCAAGGTCCTGGTGGTCAGCGACCCCGGTGTGATCGCCGCGGGTTGGGTGGCCGATGTGGAAGCCAGCCTGCAGGCCCAGGGTATTGACTATTGCCTGTACACTGCCGTGTCGCCCAACCCACGGGTTGAGGAGGTGATGATCGGCGCCGAAATCTACCGGCAGAACCACTGCGACGTGATCGTCGCTGTCGGCGGCGGCAGCCCGATGGATTGCGGCAAGGCCATCGGCATCGTGGTCGCCCACGGGCGCAGCATCCTCGAGTTCGAAGGTGTGGACATGATCCGCGTGCCCAGCCCGCCGCTGATCCTCATCCCGACCACCGCCGGCACTTCGGCGGACGTGTCGCAGTTCGTGATCATTTCCAACCAGCAGGAGCGCATGAAGTTCTCCATCGTCAGCAAGGCGGTGGTGCCGGACGTGTCGCTGATCGACCCGCAAACCACCCTGAGCATGGACCCGTTCCTGTCGGCCTGTACCGGCATCGATGCGCTGGTGCATGCCATCGAGGCCTTTGTTTCTACCGGCCACGGCCCCCTGACCGACCCCCATGCGCTGGAAGCCATGCGCCTGATCAACGGCAACCTGGTGGAGATGATCGCCAACCCCGGCGATATCGCCCTGCGCGAAAAGATCATGCTCGGCAGCATGCAGGCGGGGCTGGCGTTTTCCAACGCGATCCTGGGGGCGGTGCATGCCATGTCGCACAGCCTGGGCGGGTTCCTCGACCTGCCGCACGGCTTGTGCAACGCAGTGTTGGTAGAGCATGTGGTAGCGTTCAACTACAGTTCGGCGCCGGAGCGTTTCAAGGTTATTGCCGAAGTGTTCGGCATTGATTGCCGCGGCCTCAATCACCGGCAGATCTGCGGGCGCCTGGTGGAGCACCTGATTGCCCTGAAGCACGCCATTGGCTTCCATGAAACCTTGGGCCTGCACGGGGTGCGCACCTCCGATATCCCGTTCCTGTCACAACATGCGATGGACGACCCGTGCATCCTCACCAACCCTCGCGCGTCGAGCCAGCGGGATGTCGAGGTGGTCTATGGCGAGGCCCTCTGACGAGCAGCAACGGGCGCTGGCCGGGCTGCTGGGGCTGGGCGACCACTCGGCGCGCAAAAGCCATTACCCAGAGCTTTCTGCACGCCTGGAAGAGCTGGAGGCCGAGCGCAACCGCTACAAATGGCTGTTCGAAAACGCTGTACACGGGATTTTCCAGGCCAGCCTGCAGGACGGCATGCGTGCCGCGAACCCGGCGCTGGCACGCATGCTGGGTTATGACGACCCGCAAGAAGTACTGTTTTCCCTGACCGACCTGGCCACCCACCTGTTTGACGGCGGTGCCGAAGAATTGCAGGCGATTACCACGCGTCTCGCCCGCGAGCGCAGCCTGCATGGCTACGAAACCCGCTTGCGGCGCAAGGACGGCAGCCACCTCGATGTGCTGATGAACCTGCTGCTCAAGCCCGGCCAGGAAGGGCTGGTAGAAGGGTTTGTCGCCGACATCACCGAGCGCAAGCAGGCGCAGCAGCGCCTGCAGCAGCTCAATGACGAACTGGAGCAACGGGTCGCTGCGCGTACCGATGAATTGCTCGAAGCCCGCGATGCCGCTGAAGCTGCCAACCGCAGCAAGGACAAATACCTGGCCGCCGCCAGCCACGACCTTTTGCAACCGCTGAACGCAGCCCGGCTGCTTGTGTCGACCTTGCGAGAGCGGCCCTTACCCGTGGCCGAACAGGTGCTGGTGGAGCGTACCCACCAGGCCCTTGAGGGCGCCGAGGACCTGTTGACCGACCTGCTGGACATCTCCCGCCTGGACCAGGCAGCGGTCAAGCCCGACGTGGCCGTGTACCGCCTGGACGAACTGTTCGGGCCGCTGGTTTCCGAGTTCCGTTCGGTGGCCGATGCGGAAGGCCTCAAGCTGTATGCGCGCATCCCGGACTATGCCATCAGCACTGACCTGCGGCTGCTTACGCGCATTTTGCGCAACTTCCTCAGCAACGCCTGCCGCTACACCGATGAGGGCCGTATCCTGTTGGGTGCCCGGCGTCGCGGCGACCACCTGCGCCTGGAGGTGTGGGATACCGGGCGGGGTATCGCGCAGGACCGGTTGCAAGCCATCTTCCTTGAGTTCAACCAGCTGGACGTTGGCCGTGCAGCGGACCGCAAGGGCGTGGGGTTGGGGTTGGCCATTGTCGAGCGGATTGCCAAGATTCTCGGCTACCGGATCGAAGTCCGGTCGTGGCCGGGGCGTGGTTCGATGTTCAGCATCGAAGTGCCGATTGGCAAAGCGGTGCCGCAGGCCATTCAGCCAGCCATGCCGCAGCCAAGCGCCGGCAACCCGTTACCGGGCCGTCGCCTGCTGGTGCTGGACAATGAAGTGAGCATTCTCGAAAGCATGGGCGCGCTGCTAGGGCAGTGGGGCTGCGAGGTGATCACCGCGACCGACCAAGAGGGTGCCTTGCGTGCGCTGCAGGGGCGGGCACCGGAACTGATCCTGGCGGACTTTCACCTGGACCATGGCGTGGTGGGCTGCGAGGTGGTGCGGTACTTGCGCGAGTATTTTGCCGCGGCCATTCCGGCGGTGATCATTACGGCCGACCGCAGTGACCAGTGCCGGCGTTTGTTGCAGGAACTCGGCGCGCCGCTGCTCAACAAACCGGTCAAGCCCGGGAAGTTGCGCGCAGTGTTGAGCCAGTTGCTGCAAGGACGCTAACCAAGTAAAACAGGGCCAGTTTGGAGGGATGTCAGGTGAGCGTGCTGGCGGCCGGTTGTGGTGATTCAGCGCGCTACAAGTTCCACGCCACCGGCGCGAACAATCCCTTCACGCGGCCTTTGTGCGCCGGGTTCGCGTTGTCGCAGAGACTATTTCAGGAGCAGCGTGGGAATTTTTTGCTGACAAAGCGAACGGGGTGGAAATTAAATCCCACCTCGTTCGTTTGGTTGAGTATCACTTCAGGAGGTTGAATGCGGTTTGAGCGAAAGTCCGGTATGCCTCTTGGTCCTTCTCGTCGATATCACCATCCGCGTTCGCGTCTCCGCTGCCATTGACCTTGTCATAGATGCCGTTCTTTTTAGAAGAAGAGACGGAAATGGCGAACTCGAAAGCTTTTCCGTCGTAAGACTCAATCAGTACTTCAGGGCTGGCATCGCCGTCGATTTCATCGAGTGAGATGCGGATTTCTTTAGTGCTCATCGATTAACACCTCGTTCCTGGAAAGGATTGACTGGCTATCAGTGATCAATCTAAGTGACCAGTGTCAAGGTTAAACGCCGGATGCGCAGCGCTGCTACTGGTAGAAATGTCAGTTACAGACGCGCCATCTGGGCACGGCCGATCGCCAGGTAAGCCTCGAACTCGGCCTGTGGAACCATGCTTCCGCCTGTGCCCCAGACCAGGTGTGTGGCCGCTTCCAGCTGGGTTGTGTTGTAGCCCAGGCGTGCCAGGTACTCGCGGGATTGTAAAACACGGACCATGCCGGGCGCGCCCGCCAACGCCGAGGGCTCGAGCTTGACCTTGTCGTGCTCGAAGGCAATCACCATCAGGCGATACAGTTCTTCGTCGGTCACCGTGTAGTAGCCATCGATCAGCCGCTGCATGGCCTTGCCGACGAACCCAGACGGGCGCCCGACCGCCAGGCCATCGGCGGCGGTGATGTTGTCGATGCCAAAGTCCTGAACGCTGGTTTCATCGTGCAGGCCGGTGTACACCCCCAGCAGCATGCAGGGCGAGTGGGTAGGCTCGGCGAAGATGCAGTGGACGGCGTCACCGAATAGCAGCTTCAAGCCGAAGGCGACACCGCCAGGGCCACCTCCCACACCGCACGGCAGGTAGACGAACAGGGGGTGATCGGCGTCAACCTTGATGCCGGCCTGGTCGAATTGTTGGGCCAGGCGTTCGGCGGCTACGGCATAGCCCAGGAAGAGTTGGGGCGAGTTCTCGTCGTCAACGAAGTAGCAGGTGGGGTCGGACGCTGCCTGCTGGCGGCCCTGTTCGACGGCAACGCTGTAGTCAGAGGCGTGTTCGACGACCGTTACCCCGTTGGCCCGCAGCCTGTCTTTTTTCCACTGTCGGGCATCGGACGACATGTGCACGCTCACCTGAAAACCCAGCTTGGCGCTCATGATGCCAATCGACAAGCCCAGGTTACCGGTTGAGCCCACGGCGATCTTGTATTGGCTGAAGAACGCGCGAGCCTGATCGCTTGCCAGCTTGGCGTAGTCATCGGTTGGCGTGATCAAGCCGCACTGCAGGGCCAGGTCTTCTGCATGCTTGAGCACTTCATGGATGCCGCCGCGGGCCTTGATGGAGCCGGAGACAGGCAAGTCATTGTCGGCCTTGAGCCACAGGCTGCCGGCATGCTGCAGTGATCCGTTTTCGACAAGCAGCTGGCGGAGCTGCGGCAGCGGGGTGATGTGCGACTCAATGACACCACCGGTAGCCGCCGTCTCGGGGAATACGGTGGCGAGGTAGGATGCAAAGCGCTGCAAGCGCGCACTGGCTGCTTGCACGTCGGTAGCCGTCAAGCCTACGTCGCGCAGGGCTTGTGCAGCTTTTGCAACACCCGGGTTGAACCAGCTGGTTTCTTTCAGGGCAACCAGATCAGCAATGATCGGGTGGCTTTGTTGCCAGTCTTGGAGGGTTTTTCCGTGAATCATGTATTCACCTCTCGTGCAGTAATCGCGCAGTTCAAGGCTGCCACGGCAATTGCCAGAGCCGCCCCGGCATAGGCCCACAGCGCCGGCACCTGCGGCAGCAGCACCCCGGCAAGCATCGGCCCTAGCCCGGCGCCGATGTCACGCCACACGGCGTTGCCGGCCAGTGCCTGGATACGTTGTTGCGGGTTGCGCAGGGCGACCAGGGTCATCACCAGCGGCAGTTGCAGGGCACGCAGTACCAGCACGAAGAACGCGCCGATGAACAGCCAGTGGCTTCCGAACAGCAGCAGCGCCAGCGAGGTGGCCAGCGACAGTACCACCAGCATGCGCAGTGGCCCGAAACGGTCGGCCAGGCGCCCGCCGAAGGGGCTGAAGAGCATTTCACTCAGGTAGCGCACAGCCATCAGCACACCCGCTGCCAGTACGCCCGACTCGCCCAGGTGAGTTTGTGCGTACAGCGAGAGGCCGAAGATGAACAGGCCGTCCAGGGTCACCCCTTCGATGAACGACCAGGTGGCGATGCTGTCGGGCAAGCGCAGGCGTCGGCCGCCACGGCGGGTGACCGGGTGGCCGTGGGCGGGCAGGGCGCGGGCGCGCCACAGCCCGAACAAGGCGCTGACGCAGAGCACGAAGAACACGCTGCGCGGGCCGTAGGCCTGGGCCATCAGCGCACCCAGCGGCAAGGCCAGCATCGGCCCGATGGACAGGGTTGCCCGCGAACGCCCTGCACGCCGGGCCGCACCCAGCGGTTCAGCGGTGGCGAGGGTTTGGGTGCTGAGGTTGAAGGTGGCAAAACACAAGCCCCAGACCAGGCGCAGCACCAGCAGGGCGGCGAAACCGGACAACATCGCGTTACCCAGCGCACACGCCGCTGCGGCGAAGGCGGCCAGGCTGCATGCCACGCGGTCACCCTGGCGGCCATAGAAGCGCACCACCCAGCCATAGCCGATGATGCGCACCAGGCGGTTGGCCGCCAGCAGCAGACCGGCCTCGGCAAGGGTTACACCGAAGTCGGCGGCGTACATCGGCAGCAGCAGGTAGAGCAATACGTCACTGGGCAGGCACAGGCCGAGCACCTGTGCGGCGTTGCGCGAGTCTCGGTCGGCGCGGTGGGTTTGCACCGGGGGGGCAGCGGACGACATGACAGTCTCGTGACGGTGGGCAAAGGCGCAGGATAACCTGCGTGGCTTTGCCATTGAAACCGGCCTACTGAAGCGCCTCGCGGGTAAACCCGCTCCTACCCGCCATACGGTGGCGCTGGCAGCTCGGCCAGCAGTGCCCTCAAACCATCGCTCCACTGTCGGCGAATCTGCTGGTAATACGCATCATCGCTGGTGATGCGTTTGGGCGAAGAGGCTTCCAGGGCGTTGTTGCGGTACACCAGCAAGTCCAGCGGCATGCCAACCGAGAGGTTGCTGCGAATGGTGGAGTCGAAGGAGATGAGCCCGCAGCGCAAGGCCTCATCCAGCGGTGTGTGGTAGTGCAGGTTGCGGTCGAGAATAGGCCGGCCGTACTTGCTTTCACCCAGTTGCAGGAACGGTGTGTCCCGCGTGGCCTGGAAGAAATTGCCTTGCGCATAGATGTTGTAGATGGCCATCGGCCCGCCGCCAATCTGGCCACCGACGATGAACGAGCTGCTAAGGTCGATGCCGGCGGTAAGTTTGCTGCGGTCGCGGTTGACCACTTCGCGCAGGGTGTTCGCAACCAGGACTGTTGCATCGTAGAGGGTGGCAACGTTCAGCAAGTGCGGGCCGCTGCCCTGGGTACGCTGCTGCAGCAGGTTGACCACCGACTGCGAGGTTGCCAGGTTGCCTGCAGTCTGCAGCACGATCAGCCGCTCCCCCGGCATGCTAAACACGAACAACTTGGCAAAGGTGGATATCTGGTCGATACCGGCGTTGGTGCGTGAGTCGCTGATGAAGACAAGCCCGTCCTCCAGGTGCATGGCGACGCAGTAAGTCATGCGGTTTCCCTTGTATTGCGGATGAAAGGGTCTTGCCGCAACCACGCGGCAAGACTGGCCGTGGGCAAACCCGTCACTGGCGATGCACGTGGACGCTGGCTTGCATCGACTCGGCGCCGCCGCCGCGGCGCACGCCCCTGACCGGACAGGCATCGAGGTAGTCCAGGCCCACGGCCAGCTTCAGGTGCCGCTCGGGCCGGGTCAGGCGGTTGGTGATGTCGAAGCTGTACCAGGCGTCGTCGACCCAGGCTTCGGCCCAGGCATGGCTGGCCAGGTGCTGTTCATCCTCGGTGCACAGGTAGCCGGACACATAGCGCGCCGGCACCCCAAGGCTGCGTGCGCAGGCGAGGAACGCGTGAGTGTGGTCCTGGCACACACCTGCGCCCCCGCTGAATGCTTCGATGGCCGTGGTGCCGACCGAGGTGGCCCCAGGGCTGTAGGGCATGTGTTCGGCCAGGCCTTGCATCAGGCCGATCAGCGCTGCGCGGTCGCGGTGGCTGCCGCACTGCCGGGCGGCGAACGCCGTCAGGGCGTCATCGGCCAGTGTCAGGTGGCTGCCGCGCAGGAATGGCAGGGGGGACTGGCGCTCGGCTTCGTGTTCGCAATCCGGGTCGATTTCGACCTGGCCGCGGGCGGTAAGCGCCAGATGGCCATGGGGTTTGTCCAGGGTCAGCACGTGCAGGATGTTGCCATACGGGTCGATCTGGCCCTTGACCTTGCAGGGCAGGTCCAACTGCCAATCGTGAATGCGCTGGCGTTCGCTGCTGCGTGGTGTCAGGCGCAGGAACTGGATGCTGTTGCACACATCGCTGGCGTAGCTGTAGGTGGTGTCGTGGCGAATGGACAGTTTCATACGACCTCCAGGTAGGAGTGATGGACGGCCTGGCCCAGTTGGTTGATGCGGCCAATGAAGTCGCTCAGCCACGGGTGCAGCCCGGCGTCGAGGATTTCGTCGATGACGGTGTAGCGCAAGCGGGCATTGAGTTCGGCGGCCAGGCGCTGGGCGGCGCGCCCGGTGCTGCCCGGCAGCCCGGCCAGAATCAGGTCCAGCTCTTCGATGCAGGCGTGCAGCGAGCGCGGCACATCCACCCGTAGCAGCAACAGCTCGGATACCGGCCGCGCGCTGGGGGCGGCGCGATAGAGTTCGTTGAAGGCTTCATAGGAAGTCAGCGCGCGCAGCAAGGCGCTCCATTGGTAATAGCCGCGGGCAGAGCTGTCGCTGACCTCTTCGGAGGCTTCGCCGAACATTTCGTAGCGCGCATCGAGCAGGCGCAGGGTGTTGTCGGCCCGCTCCAGGAAGGTACCCAGGCGGATGAAGCTGTAGGCGTCATTGCGCATGATCGTGCCGGAGGTGGCGCCGCGGAACAGGTGCGAGCGCTCCTTGACCCAATCGCAGAACTGGCTGATGCCGTAGCGGCCAAGGCCATTGCTGGCGATGTTGCGCATCTCGATCCAGGTGGCGTTGATGTTTTCCCACATGTCGGCAGTGATCCGCCCGCGCACCGCATGGGCATTGGTCCTGGCCGCCTGCAGGCAGCAATAGATGCTGCTGGGGTTGGTGGCGTCGAGGGCGAAGAAGTGCAGCATGCGCTCGGTGTCGAGTTCGGTGTGGCGGCGTTTGTAGTCGTCCAGCGTGCCGGATGCCAGTAGCGACATCGCCAGCTCGGCATGGCCATCGCCACGCCCGGCCTGGGGCATCAGCGACAGCAAGTAGCTGACCTCGAGCATACGCGCGAGGTTTTCCGCACGCTCCAGGTAACGGGACATCCAGTACAGGTCGGAAGCAGTTCGCGAAAGCATGGTTCAGTCCTCCACCACCCAGGTGTCCTTGGTACCGCCGCCTTGCGACGAGTTGACCACCAGCGAACCTTCCTTCAGCGCCACGCGGGTCAGGCCGCCGGGCACCAGGCGGGTTTCGCTGCCCGACAGCACGAACGGGCGCAGGTCGATGTGACGCGGCGCGATGCCGCTGTCGACAAAGGTTGGGCAAGTGGACAGGCACAACGTGGGTTGCGCAATGTAGGCGTGAGGGCGGGCTTTGATACGGGCACGAAAGTCCTCGATCTGGGCCGTCGTCGAAGCCGGCCCGACCAACATGCCATAGCCGCCGGACCCCTGGGTTTCCTTGACCACCAGCTCGGGCAGGTTGGCCAGTACGTGGGACAGGTCCGCAGGTTTGCGGCACTGCCAGGTCGGCACGTTGTTGAGGATCGGCTCTTCACCCAGGTAAAAGCGGATCATGTCGGCGACATAGGGGTAGATCGACTTGTCGTCGGCAACACCGGTGCCGACAGCGTTGGCCAGTACCACATTACCGGCGCGGTACACCGAGATCAGCCCGGGTACGCCCAGCATCGAATCGGGGTTGAACGACAGCGGGTCGAGGTAGTCATCGTCCAGGCGGCGGTAAATCACGTCGACCTGCTGAGGGCCAGCGGTGGTGCGCATATACACATGCTCGTCGCGTACGAACAGATCGGCGCCTTCGACCAGCTCGATGCCCATTTCCCGGGCCAGAAAGGCATGCTCGAAATAAGCACTGTTGAAACGGCCGGGGGTGAGCAGCACGGCGGTGGGGTTGTCCAGCGGGCTGGCGCTCTTGAGCGTGTCCAGCAGCAGGTTGGGGTAGTGGTCGATGGGCGCGATGCGCTGGGCAGCGAACAGTTCGGGGAACAGGCGCATCATCATCTTGCGGTCTTCGAGCATGTAGCTGACACCGCTGGGTGTGCGCAGGTTGTCTTCCAGCACGAAGTAGCTGCCATCACCGTCACGCACCAGGTCGACGCCGGCGATGTGGGCATACAGCCCTCGGTGCAGGTCCAGGCCCTGCATGGCGATCTGGTAACCTTCGTTGGCCAGCACTTGTTCGGGCGGGATGATGCCGGCCTTGAGAATACGCTGGTCGTGGTAAATGTCCTGCAGGAACAGGTTCAGGGCCTGCACCCGCTGAATACAGCCGCGTTCGACCGTGCGCCATTCGCTGGCGCGGATGCTGCGCGGGATGATATCGAAGGGGATCAGGCGCTCGGTGTCCTCTTTGTCGCCATACAAGGTAAAGGTGATGCCGGCGCGGTGGAACAGCAGGTCGGCTTCGCGCCGGCGCTGCTCCAGCAGCTCCAGCGGGGTGTTGGCCAGCCAACGGGCGAACTCCTGGTAATGCGGGCGGCAGCTGCCGTTGGTTTCGTACATTTCATTGAAAAAAGCCCGGGACATACCCACTCCTTGCCGCCGTCGCCGGCAGCTTCATTGCCGTTCTTCTGGTTCTTCAGGGTGCTGTCTTGCTGGGGTCGGTGGGTGCTGTGTCTCTCGTCGGCCTGGGATCGGATGGTTTGCCTGTGCACGGGGCACAAACAGCCTGTGCAATGAGCACATTGCAATGAAAGTGCCGAAAAGACCGGGCCATGCAGCAAATGAGGAAAAGGTGCACCGAAACACCGGATATGGGCGGTTTGCCCGCTTAAAAGCGGGGCGTTTTGCTGTCAGGCAAGCTTGAGCGGTGCCGGGCCGATAGCCGGGCACGCATCAAAAGAGGGCATTTTCAGGCAACTTGGCAGTTGTGACCCGGATTAGGGCATGCCGCCAATGACCGGGCAGCAATAATGGGGCAGGGCACGGCCCGAATCAGTGGCCTGCTCGCCATCTGTCGTCATACGCAGGCGTAGACCACCAGCTCCACCAGCATCTCTTCGCGCGCAAGGCCCGCCACCACCACTGCTGCACGATTTGGGTAAGGGGCCTGGAAGTACTCGGTATACAGGCTGTTGACGGTAGCCAGGTAGCTCCGGTCGGTCACGTAGATCAGTACCTGGGTCACGGCGTCCAGCGAGCTGCCGGCGGCTTGCAGGGTGTGGCGCAGGTTGTCCAGTGTCTGGCGGGCTTGTGCTTCGATGCCGCCGGCAACCACCTGGCCCTGGGCATCGATGGGGATCTGCGCAGTGTACAGCGTGCCGTTGCCGACCACCGCCCATTCCAAGGGGGCCCGGGAGGCGAACAGCTTGGTCTTGATTGCATGTTTCATGGCTTGGCTTCCTGAATGTTGAATGGCTCAGTCGGCATCGCTGCCGCCGCCTGCGCCCTGTCGGCGCGAGGTATCGGTGCTCTCGACGAGGATCTGCTCGGCCAGTTGCCTGAGCCGTTGCCAGGTGTGTTCGTTGACCGTGAAGCCTTGCTGCAGCATGCCCTGCAGGCTGGCTGCCGGGGCAACGCCCAGCCCAGAGCGGGTGAACAGCACCATCACACTTTGTGTGGCCGCTTCAATGACGCCGGGCTGAGGTTCGCTGCGCAGTACCGGGCGCTGGATGCCGGCGGTAAAGTCGGCCAGGTGGGATTGACGGGCGTCATCCCAGCGGGCTTGTATATGCAGCCCCTGAAGCGCAGCCCGGCTCAGGCAGCCCAGCAACAGCAAGCGGTTGTGGCAATGCTGGATATGCAGCTGTGCCTGGCCCTTGCGTAGGGCCTTGGCGGCAGTGAGCTCAACCACCGTCGCCGCGCAGCGCAGCACACTCTGGCCCATGGCGTCGACCACCAGAAGGGTGTCGTCTTCATGGCAGAGGGTGTACGGCCGGGCGGCCTCGGCTTGCAGGTACAGCAGGGCCTTTTCCAGCGTACCGATGCCGTCCAGCCCCTGCAGTTGCAGCCAACCCACCAGTTCGGCGGCATCCTCGCAGTCGCCGGCAGCGAAGCCCATGCCTTCGAAGGCCTTGCGGCACATTACCTGTATTTCGTTCAGCGATACGCGCATGGTCAAAGCTCCCCTAGCGGCATGACCGCGAAATTCCAGTCGTCTGCGAACGCTTGGCCGATGTCACTGACCAGTGGCGCGCCCTGGAACAGCGTGATACGCACCCAGCGGCTGGACTTCGGGTCGAACTTGCCTGCACCGAAAAACGCCAGTTTGCAGCGCAACAGGTGAATCGGCAGCATGTCCCGGGCTAGCAGGTTGGCGCGGATTTCACCATAGTTTGTCTGTGCCATGCCTTGCAGGCGGCGAACTGTGCCCTTGAGCGCCGGCTGGGCGATCAGCAAGTGCGCGGTCAACGCCTGGGGCTGTCGTTGCAGGTGCTGCAACAGGGCGGCATGGCACTGTTGGATATTGCGTGCAATGCCCAACTGCATTTCTTTTTCGGCCCCCGGTTCTTCGGCGCGCATGCCCAGGCGTGGCTCCTCTTTTTCGGCTGAGCGGTACCAGAAGAAGTGCTCGGCATCCTCGGCGCTGAAGTCATATGACAGTGCCCAGCCGAACTGCTGCTCGATAAGTTGAAGCAGTTGCCCCAGGGGCATCTGGGCGTCCAGTTGCCAGCGTTCATCGGCCCCCATGTGCTCGGCCAGTGGCGTGACCTGCTCGGGGTACAGCTCCAGCAGCAGGCTGACCAGCAGCTCCTGGCAACCCACCCCGGCATGCGCTTCGCTCCAGGCCAGCAAGCGTGGCCAAAGGCCCGTGTCAGCCGCTTGAGTACCGAGCCAGGTAGCCAGCAAGGCAAGCTCGGCCAAGGTCTGCCGGTTCTGCTCGTGCTGGCGAAGGTCTTCGGTCTGGGTCTGGGTCAAGTGCAGGCCGGCGCGGGCCAGCAACCCCTGCAGACGGGCCAGTTGTTCAGGTTCGGCGGGCTGCGCCAAGACCAGGGCCAGGGCCGTTTCCCGCGTGCTGAGCCAGCGCTCCACCAGTTGCGGATGGTTGATCAGGAACGGGGCCATGCCCAGCCCGGTCGCATTGCCGACCCCCAGATAGCGTTGCAGGGCCGGGGCCAGTTGCACTGCCCGTCGGGGGGCGAGTGCCTGGGCCATGTGGTTGATCTGCTCGATACTGAAGTGGCGCAGCAGGTAGACCGTGAACATCTGTGCGCTGAACGGTTGGTTGAAGTCTGGGTTGTCCTGCAGGCAGCCAAAGTCGGCAATGCCGAACTTGCCGTTGCCGTACACTGCCGTGGTGCGATACAGGTAGCCGACTTCGGCAAGTTGCTGTGGGTCGGGCTGGCGCCCCTCTGCCAGCGCCGCGAGGAAACGGTCGAAGTTGCGCAGGCTGCGGTTGGCCCGTGACAGCACCAGCACCCGGGCGTCGAAGCGGCCAGCTTCCTGGCGCGGCACGTTGTGCTGCAGGTCGGCCAGTTGTGCCGCATCGACATCGCCCTTGACCAGCACGAAGCTGACGTCCCATTGGTCGGCGATGACCCTGTCGCTGCGCTTTTCCGGCGGCAGATACGCCGAGAAGATCACGCAGTGGTAATGACCGTTCGGCGTATCGATGCGGTAGATCGCGGTGCCGAAGCCTTGGCTGTCGAGGTCGAAGCAGCTGCGCTGGATGTGCCAGCGCTGTTGCATCATCCGGCGCATGCTGCTGCGCACGAAGCTCAGCGGGCTCTGGAAGTGGCTGCCCAGCCGGGCCAGGTCCATGACCTGGCTGGCAGGGCGCAACGCGGGTAGTGCAGGCACGCTGTTGGGCATTGTTGTTGTACCTGGAAGGATCATGTTCAGACGCCTTGTTCGCGGGCCATATGCCGGGCGATGCGCACGGCATCCCACAATGCTGGCAGGATCACCAGCGACACCGGCACTGCGGTAATGACAATGAAGGACTGCAGGGCCGTCACGCCGCCGGCACCGATGGTGATCAGCACCACCGCTGCCAGGCCCATGCCGATGGCCCAGAAACCGCACAGCCACTTTTTCGGTTTATCGTTGCTGGACATCGCCAGCGCTACGGTGAAGGCCATGGCATCACCGTTGGTGGCCACCGAGATGAAGCTCAGGAACAGGAACAGTGCGCTGATCAGGCCGCCCAGCGGCAGGTTCTGCGTCACCCCCAGCAGCAGGTCTTCAGGCTGGGCGCCGTGGGCGGTGACGATGCCGGGTGTTTGCAGTTCCAGGCCGATGCCGGTGCCACCGACCACGGTGAACCAGAACATGGTCACCAGTGGCGCGATGATCGACAGTGTCATGATGATCTCGCGAATGGTGCGGCCCCGCGAGATCCGCGCGACGTACAGTGCCACCATGGGCGCGTAGCCGATGAACCAGCCCCAGTAGAACACCGTCCACCAGTCCAGCCACTTGGGGTCGGCGCGGAACATCGTCATCGGGATGAAGTGCTCCACATGCAGGGCAAAGGCCGCCGGGAAGCCGCCGAGGATGAACAGGGTCGGCCCGAACACCACCATGAACAACGCCAGGCCGATCATCAGCCAGACATTGATTTCGCTGACAAAACGGATGCCTTTGAGCCCCACCAGGCAAGAGACGGTGTACATCGCCGTGACCAGTACGATGGTCAGCGACTGGGTGAGGATGCCGTTGGGCAGGCCCCACACCGTATGCATGGCGCTGCTGATCTGCAGGCCGAGGAAGCCAATCGGGCCAATGGTGCCGGCCACCACGGCGATGATCGAGGTGGCGTCGGCCAGTGTGCCGATCGGGCCCTTGAGCGCCCGCTCACCGAACAGCGGGTAGAGCAGGGTGCGCGGCGCCAATGGCAGGCCCTTGTCATAATGCAGGTGCATCAGCACGATCGCCAGCAGGCTGCCCAGCACGGCCCAGGCCAGAAAGCCCCAGTGCACGAACGATTGCGCCAGTGCTGCGGTGGCTGCCGCTTCGCTGTGCGGCTGCAGGCCGGCGAAGAAGGGCGGCGGGCTGGCAAAGTGCATCAAGGGCTCGGCGGCGGCCCAGAAGGCGCCACCCCCCGCCAGCAGTGCGCACATGATGACGGCGATCCAATTGAAGGTGCTGATGTCCGGGCGTTGGCTGACGCCGCCCAGGCGCACGCGCCCGCACCGGGAAAAGCCGATCAGCAGGCTGACGGCGAAGGTCGCCAGCATCAGCACTTGCCAGTACAGGCCAAAGGCCTTGGTCGACCAGGCAAACAGGGTGTTGACCAACGCCGAGACGCTGTCGATGTCGATCAGTGCCGCCAGCAGGAACGCACCGAGGAACCCGCCGCTTATCAGGAACAGCGGCCAGTCGATGTCGCGTGCCAGTGGCAGGCCCATGGCTTGGCCTTCAGCCTGCACGGTGGTTGGGTTTTTCATGAAACCTCCGGAACCTGCGATTGTTGTTATTGTTGATGCTGTCCGTGCAAGGGGCTCAGGCATGTGCCGTGGTGGCGGTCTCCAGCAGGCGCAACCAGTTCAGCCCCATGATGTTGGCCACGTCCTGTTCGGCAAAGCCACGGGCGCGCAGGCCCTGGGCGATGTTGCCGAAGTCGCGGCTGTCGCGGAACCACTGCAAGGGCGCTGGCCAGTTGGCGTTGTCCCTGGAGCCTTCGCCGTAGTCCTTGTCCTTGCTCCAGCGGCCGTTGCGCATCCACTCCAGTACGGCCAGTGGTTGCGCCTGGCACAAATCGGTACCGATGCCGATATGCTCCACGCCCATCAGGTCGGCGGTGCGCGCGACCATGTCGCAGAAACTCTCCAGGCTGCAGTCGGAGGCACCCTTGAGGTGGAACGGGTAGGTGCTGAAGCCCAGCAGCCCGCCAGACTCAGCGATCCCACGTAGCACCGCATCAGACTTGTTGCGCTTGGCAGCGTGGAAGCTGGCCGGGTTGGCGTGGGAAATGATCACCGGCCGGTTCGACAGCTCAATGGTCTCAAGCGTGCTGCGCTCGGCGCTGTGGGACATGTCGATGAGCATGCCGACGCGGTTCATTTCGGCAATCACCTGGCGGCCGAAGCGGCTGATGCCATTATCCTCGCGCTCATAGCAACCGCTGGCCAGCAGGCTCTGGTTGTTGTAGGTCAGTTGCATGACCAACACCCCGAGCTGGCGGAAGACTTCCACCAAGGCAATGTCGTCCTCGATGGGCGAGCAGTTCTGGAAGCCGAAGAAGATCCCCACCCGGCCTTCCGCGTGGGCCAGGCGGATGTCGCTGGCTGTACGTACCGGGCGGATCAGTTCGGGCCAGGTCTCGAAGCGGCGGTTCCATTCGCCCAGGCGCGACAGGGTTTCCCGGGCGTTCTCGTGGTAGGCGATGGTGGCGTGTACCGCGCTCAGGCCGCCTGCCTGCATCTGCTGGAATATTTCCGGACTCCAGTTGGAGTACTGCAGGCCGTCGATCATCAAGAGGTCGTGCATGGCGTGTATTCCTTCAGGGCCGCAGGTAGGTGGTCTTGACCACGGTATAGAAGTCGCGGGCGTACTGGCCCTGTTCACGTGGGCCGAAGCTGGAGGCTTTGCGGCCACCGAACGGTACGTGGTAGTCGGTGCCTGCGGTGGGCAGGTTGACCATCACGCAGCCGGTCTGGGCGCGGCGCTTGAAGTTGCTGGCGTGGCGCAGGGACTGGGTGATGATGCCGGCGGTGAGGCCGTATTCGGTATCGTTGAGCGTGGCCAGCGCCTCTTCGAAGTCACGCACGCGGATCACGCAGGCGATCGGGCCGAACACTTCCTCGCGGTTGATGCGCATGTCGTTGCGGCTGTCGATGAACAGCGCCGGGCGCATGTAGTAGCCCTCGCTGCCCGGTTGCAGGCGTTCGCCGCCTTCTATCAGCGTGGCGCCTTCAGCCTGGGCCAGTTGCAGGTAGGCCAGGTTCTGTTCCAGTTGCCGCGCGTCGGCGACCGGGCCGATCTGCACGCCAGGCTCCAAGGCGTGGCCGACCTTGAGCTGGCGCATGCGCACGCGCAGGGCCTCGACGAAGCGGTCGTGGATGGCGTCGCATACGATCAGCCGTGACGATGCGGTGCACTTTTGCCCAGTGCCGAAAAAGGCGCCATTGAGTGCGCATTCCACAGCCAGGTCGAGGTCGGCATCGTCCATGACCACCAAGGCGTTCTTGCTGCCCATTTCCAGTTGGCAGCGTACCAGGTTGCCCGCTGTGGCCACCGCCACGCGGCGACCGGTCTGCAGCGAACCGGTGAAAGTGAGCGCGTCGATGCCGGCCGACTGCACCAAGGCTTCGCCGACCTCGGCACCGCTGCCCATGACCAGGTTGAAAGTGCCGCTTGGCAAGCCTTGGCGGCTGATGATTTCGCTCAGCGCCCAGGCACTGGCCGGCACCAGGGTGGCCGGTTTGAACACCACGGTGTTACCGAAGGCCAGGGCCGGGGCGATTTTCCAGGCAGCGGTGGCCATGGGGAAGTTCCATGGGGTGATGATGCCCACAACGCCCACGGGTTCGCGATGCACTTCAATGTCGACGCCAGCGCGTACCGAGGCGGCTGTCTCGCCCAGCTGGCGCAGCACTTCTGCGGCGTAATAGTGGAAGAACTGGCCGCTGCGGTGGACTTCGCCGACGCCCTCGGCCAGCGGCTTGCCTTCTTCACGCGAGAGCAACTCGCCAAGTTCCTGCTTGCGGGCGATCAATTCGTCGCCGATGGCCATCAGCACTTGCTGGCGGGTTTCCAGGCCGCTGGCGGCCCACAGGGGTTGCGCCGTGCGGGCGGCCTGGATGGCCTGGTGGGCCTGTTGAGCGCTGGCCTGATGGTAGTGGCCGATCAGGTCGCGGGTGTCCGACGGGCTGTAGTTGCCCAAGGTGGCGTGGCCTTCACACCACTGGCCATCAATGTAGTTGTTGTAGGTTTTGTGTGACATGGATGAACGCCTCCGTTTGCATGACGCTCATCATGCGAGCAATATGCAGCAAATAAAAATTAATAAAAAATATGCTTTGATAAGGAATGCTAACCATGTTGCCTGAGCTGAAAATCGCCCAGTTGCGCTATTTCGTACTGGTTGCCGAACAGAAGAGCTTCCATGCGGCCGCTCGCCAGGCTTTTCGCACCCAGCCGGCAATCTCCTTGGCGGTGCGTGAACTGGAACAGAAGCTGGGCCAGGCGCTGGTCGAGAAGGGAGGGGGGCGGGCAGAACTGACACCGTTCGGCGAGCATTGCCTGCCGCTGTTTCGCGGCTTGATCGAGCACCACGACCGTATCGCCCGTGAGGCCACATTGCTGGCTCGGCATGAAATCGGCCAGGTCAGCATTGCCACCGTGCCTTCGGTGGCCAGCCGTATGCTGCCAGGGCCGCTGGCGCGTTTTGTGGCGGCGCACCCGAACGTGCAGGTGAGCATCCAGGATGGCACGGCTGAACGGGTCCAGCAGTTGCTGGCACAGGGGCAGGTGGATTTCGGCATCAGCAGCCTGTGGCTGGAGGATGAGCAGTTAGAATTTGCTGCGATCGCCAACGATCAGGTGGGCGTGGTATGCCGCAGCGACCACCCGCTGGCGCGAGCGGGTGCTGCCCTGCACTGGGCGCAGTTGCAGGGTGTGCCGATGATCCGCAATGGCACCTCCCAGTTGCTGACGGGTACTGAGGCCGAGGGCCTGCTGGCGCACAGCCGGCTGTTCATCTCCAACATGATTTCGTTGATCGCCATGCTGGAGGAGGGGGTGGGGATCAGCACCCTGCCTTACCTGGCCTTTCCGCAAGAGAACGACAAGCTGGCTTTTGTGCCACTGATCGAGCCCAAGGTCGAGCGGCATATCGGCATGCTCACCCGAAAAGGCCGCAGCTTGTCTCCGGCGGCGCAGGCCTTGATGGCGTTTCTGCAAGTGCAACTGGCGCAAGCCGGCTGAGCCGTTGCTTGCGCGTGCCAAGGTAACGTGGGCTGATGCGGGCAGGCCGCCAGGTCCTCCAGAAAGGCCTGCAGGATGGGTGGGCGCGACACGCTGCGCCGGGTAGCCACATCGAAGGGTGAGCCAAGGTCCAGCGTGCTGGCGCCCAGGCTGCGCATTTCCCCGTTTTGACCCACTGCTCGGCAAAGTGCTCAGGCACCTTTGCCTGGTTTGCCGAGCAAGCCTGTGCGATGGGGTTCAGGAGCGTGGCATCCGGGCCATTGGCTGTTTTCGCCTTGCCTGACCTTCGTCTCAAGACTTTTCTCATACAGCCTAGCCTGCCTTCAGATGAGCGGGCCAGAGGCCACGCTGACGCCAGCCAGCGTGGTGAAGGAAATGTCTTTGGCCGTGAGCAGGAAATCACTCATATAGGGCACGCCCAGCATGTCACTGCGCAGTGCGGCATACAGCTTCGCCTGCAAGCCCTGTTCGCCGAGGCGCTTGGCTGTTACATAGCCACGCGCGCTGTACTCGTGCACCGCCCAGTTGGGCAGGCAGCATACGCCACGGCCGGACGCCACCAGTTGCATCATCATCACCGTCATTTCTGCGGTACGGAGCTGCGCGGGCTCGACGTTGGCGGGGTCGAGAAAGCGGGTGAAAATATCCAGGCGGTTACGTTCGATCGGGTAGGTGATCAGTGTTTGGCTGGCGATATCCGCGGGTTCCAGGTACGGCTTGGCGCGCAGGGCATGCTGGTTGTCGATAGCCAGCAGCGCCTCGTAGCCGAACAACGGCACGTAGCTGATACCTGGCAGTGTCAACGGGTCGGAGGTGACTACCAGGTCGAGGTCGCCACGCTCCAGGGCGGGCAGGGGAGCGAAGGAAAAACCGGAGGCCAGATCCAGCTCCACTTCGGGCCAGGCGCTACGGAATTCATCCACCGAGGGCATCAGCCACTGGTAGCAGCTGTGGCATTCGATGGCGATGTGCAGCCGCCCGGCAGAGCCGCCCGCCAGTTTGCCCAGGTCGCGTTCGGTACTGCGGATTTGCGGCAGCACCTGGTCGGCCAGCTGCAACAGCTTGAGCCCGGCACTGGTGAAGCGCACCGGCCTGGACTTGCGCACGAACAGTGGCATGCCGATGCGTTCCTCCATTTCGCGGAACTGATGCGACAGGGCTGACTGGGTCAGGTGCAGGCGCTCGGCGGCCTCGTGCAGGCTGTCGGTTTCACGCAGCGCGTGGAGGGTTCGCAGGTGGCGTAAATCGATCATGAGTAATGAGGCAGATCGGCGCAATGAGGCGAAGGTTGCCGCGTCATTGCGTGATCCTGACAATCCCTTTGAATGGGTTTCCGTTAGCGGGGCTGTGGCTCAGGCCAGGTCATGCACGGCGAGGTTGCGATACTGCCCCTTGAAGTACAGCAGCGGCTGGGTTGCCGCTGCTGCTTGCAGTTTCAACGCTTTGACTTCGCCAATCACGATCAGGTGGTCGCCAGCGACGTGTTCGGCGTGGATCTCGCAGTCAAGCCAGTGCAGGCAACCCTCGATGACAGGGTTACCCAGTGGCGACGCCTGCCACTCGACGCCATGCCACTTGTCTGCGCCGCGCTGCGCAAAGCGGTTGGAAATGCCGACCTGTTCACCGGCCAGGATATTGACCATGAAACGGCCTGCCTGGCGGATCTTCGGATAGCTGGCTGAACTGGCCATCACACTGAATGACACCAGCGGCGGGTTCACCGACACGCTGTAGAACGACTGGCAGGTAAAGCCGACCAGCTCACCGTCAAGGTTCGATGTGATCACCGTGATGCCGGATGCGTAGTGCCCAAGTGCCCGGCGAAAGCTGGAAGGCTCGATGGCGGTACCAGAAATCAACATGGTAAGTCCTGTGGCTGCGGTTGCTTCAGCGTGCGTTCGCCAGCTCCTGGCGGACGATGGCTGCGCCTGCACTCAGCGCTTTGAGCTTGCCGGTTGCGACCCGGCGCGGCAGGGGGGCCATGCCGCAGTTGGTGCAAGGGTAGAGCTTGTCGGCATCGACGAACTGCAGGGCCTTGCGCAGGGTATTGGCAACTTCCTCAGGCGTTTCAACGGTATGGCTGGCCACATCAATGGCGCCGACCATGACTTTCTTGCCGCGAATCAACTCGATCAGGTCCATGGGAACATGCGAGTTATGGCACTCCAGCGAAATGATATCGATGCTGGACTGCTGCAACTTGGGGAAGGCCTCTTCGTATTGCCGCCATTCTGACCCTAAGGTCTTTTTCCAGTCGGTATTGGCCTTGATGCCATAGCCATAGCAGATGTGCACGGCCGTTTCGCATTTAAGGCCTTGAACAGCCCGTTCCAGGGTGGCCACGCCCCAGTCATTCACTTCGTCAAAGAACACATTGAACGCGGGCTCGTCGAACTGAATGATATCGACGCCGGCAGCTTCCAGTTCCAGGGCTTCCTGGTTGAGAATTCTGGCGAATTCCCAGGCGAGTTTTTCCCGGCTTTTATAGTGGCTGTCATACAGCGTGTCGATCATGGTCATGGGGCCTGGCAGCGCCCACTTGATTGGCTGGCGGGTTTGTTGGCGAAGGAACTTGGCATCTTCGACGAACACGGGCTTTTGCCGGGACACCGCCCCGACGACCGTGGGTACGCTGGCATCGTAGCGATCGCGGATTCTGACGGTTTCCCGTTTTTCGAAGTCAACACCGTTCAAGTGCTCGATAAACGTGGTGACGAAATGCTGGCGTGTCTGTTCGCCGTCACTGACGATATCGATGCCGGCGTGCTGCTGCTCTTGCAAGGCCAGGCGCAGGGCATCCTGCTTACCTTCACGCAGTTGCGCGTCTTGCAACTTCCAGGGTGACCAGAGTGTTTCCGGCTCGGCAAGCCAGGACGGTTTAGGCAAGCTGCCGGCGGTGGACGTGGGAAGCAGTGTGTTCATGAAGGGTAACCTTGTACGTTCAAGTGATCAGCGGGCGTATTGAGCGGACCATTGCTCAAGTGTGACCTGGTACGGTTTGACAAATTGCTCCTCGGCGAATTTGCCCTGCTCAATCGCCAGGCGGCTGCGTTCTTCCCGGTCGTAGACAATGCGCGTGAGCGAGTAGTCCTGGTGCTTCAGGCTGGGCTGGTAGCACTTGCCGGCTGCAGAGTTGGCGTTGTAGATCTCGGGGCGGTAGATCTTCTGGAAGGTATCCATGGTGCTGATGGTGCTGATCAGCTCGAGGTTGCTGTAGTCGGCCAGCAGGTCACCGGCAAAATAGAATGCCAGTGGCGCAACGCTGTTCGGTGGCATGAAATAGCGGACCTTCAAGCCCATTTTGCTGAAGTACACGTCCGTCAGCGAGTATTCATCCTGTTGGTATTCAACGCCCAGCACCGGGTGCTGGTTTTCGGTGCGGTGATAGGTCTTGCTGCTCGATACACTAAGGCAAATGACCGGCGGCTTGTTGAAGTGTTGTTTGTAGGTTGACGAGTTTATGAAGCACTTGAACAGGTTGCCGTGCAGCTCACCAAAGTTGTCAGGCGTGCTGAAGGTGGCTCGCCCCTTGTTGTGTTCCAGCAGCAGAACACTGAAGTCGTAATCACGCACGTACGATGAAAAGTTGTTACCCACCACACCCTCGAGACGGGTATCGGTCTTGTGGTCGACAATATGGGTTTTCAATATTTCGATCAGCGGCAAGGCACTGCCGTGCTGTTCGGCATCCAGGTGCATTTCAACCGAAATGATTTCCAGCTCGACGCCGTAGCGATCATTTCCGGCGTTGTCCCAGTGCGCCAGTGCATTGAAGCGATTGTTGATCATCGCCAAGGTGTTGCGCAGGTTTTCCTGGCGATTGGTACCTCGCGCCAGATTGGCGAAGTTGGTCGTGATGCGGGTGTTTTCGGCGGGGTGATAGTGTTCGTCAAAGGCAATGCACTTGACGGTGAATACGGGTTCTTTATTCATGGTGTAGGGGCATCCTGATACCAGCCTCAAGCGTTCCAATGAAGCCAGGTTGAACAGCCGGCAACTTCGCTCGATACTGTTCATAGTGGCCTTGATTCAGGCGTATTCTAGGCCGGGGGGTTGCATGAAGGGTATTGAGGATATTTCACAAGTTTTTTAGTTCTACTCATGATGGGGTGCGCACAGGTTGGATAGGGAGGGGCGGCTGTATCAGCCTCCACTGCCACAGCGCCTGTTCGAAATGAGCGCCTGCGAACAGACCGGTAAGGGCGAGAAGAATCGGGCGGGTTTGGGCCATGACACAGAGTTGGCATGAAAATCTCATGGTCAGCCACACACATACGTGCGTCGTAACCTTGCACCCACCCTTCATGGATGAAAAATAACAGGGGGCTTACATGAGTTGTCTAATTTGCGCAGGGCAGGCGGAATCTGTTGAATGTGATCACGGCTGGGAAGAGCGGTGTTGTGCCCAATGTGGATGTTACCGAATGTCCCAAACGCTCATTCTGGTGATGATGGAAGAGGGGCAAATTTTCGATACCGTGCGAATGCGCGAATGGCTGACGGCGCGCCGAGCGCTAGTGCCTGTTCCCTCCATCGACCAGCGTCAGGCCATATTGGCGCGTTAAACGCTATACACGGCTGATGGCATAATAATATTGCCTGCTGCCTGGCGCAGGCCAAGCTTTGTCAGAGCATCCTCAAGTCAAGTAGTTCCCGGTTCCAGGGGATATTACTGTGTCCGTATTTCGGGCCAGATAAATGATTGAAGTGCCGTGCTTCAACATGGTTAAATCGCGCCGGCCCAAACGCCTGCAAAAGCTTGGGCCATGCGAGATACACGGACGGCTCGCAGCGAATGGCCAGACGAGCCCCGTGGTGTTTCAACAGCGCAAAGTCTGCTGTGGCGTACATTCACACACACCTTAAAGGGAATTAGAAAACCATGCTGTTTTCGAACGAGCGGGAAATCATTGGCGGTTACAAGATGCTGCCGACCAAAGATGCAGACGCCATCTACACGCACAAGAGCATGCTGCTGAAAGCTGCCAGGTTCCTCAAACTGGTTGGCTGGTGCTGTATCCTCCTCGGCTTGCCCATGCTGTTCCTGCTGGTGCCTGGCATCATCATGATTGCGCTGGGCATTTTCCTGCTGGTGCGTGCCAACAAGAACATTCAGGTCATCGAGCAGGCAACCCAGGCCTATTGCGCTGAAATCGGCGTGGCAGCGGTCTGAACCTGCCAGCGATACTCGCGTAAACCGCAAAGCCGCCGTCTCTTGTTTCCGGGAGGCTGCGGCTTTTGCTTTGCAGTTGCCCAAGCCTGACAGCCTGCACTGCTTGCACGGACATTTCGACCAGACTGCGGCATCATGTGCCGTTCAATCATCAACTCACCCTGGAGACAGCGATGATCAAGGCTGGCGATCAAATACCGGATATCACCCTGTACCAATACAATAACGATGCCGGTGCCTGCGCGATCGGCCCGGTAGCGTTTTCCATTCGTGAACGCTGCAAGCAGAAAAAAGTGCTGATCTTCGCATTGCCGGGGGCGTTCACACCGACCTGTTCCGAACGTCATGTGCCCGGCTATGTCGCTGCGGCTGCCGAGTTGCGCGCGGTGGGCGTTGACGAAATCCTCTGCGTGTCGGTGAACGATGCCTTTGTCATGAACGCCTGGGGCAGCAGCCTGCAGGTGGGGGACGCGGTGCAGATGATCGGCGATGGCAATGGCGAATTCAGTGAGGCGTTGGGCCTGACCCAGGACCTGACGGCACGCGGCATGGGGCGCCGTTCGCTGCGCTATGCGATGTTGGTCGAGGACCAGGTGGTCAAGTACATTGCCCTTGAGGCCCCCGGCAAGTTCGAAGTCAGTGATGCGGCAAGCCTGCTGAAGGTATTGCGCTAACGCCATGGCCCAGGCCTTGCAGGGGCCACCGAAGCACATTTCAGACCGCCCGCTAAGAATAAGGTACAGACGGTTGAAACTTCACCAACTCAGGGCGCTGGTCGCCATCCATAATGCTGGCAGCATCCTCGAAGCCTCCAAGCTCCTGCACATTACCCAACCCGCGTTGAGCCGCTCGATCAAAGAGCTGGAGCGCGAAGTGGGGTTTGCCCTGTTGCAGCGCTCGCACAAAGGCATGGCACTTACCGAGGAAGGCAAACGGGTGATTCGCCATGCCAACCTGGTGGTGGAGAGCATCCGCCGCTTGCAGATCGAAGCGGCGAGTATCCAGGATGCGGCGCTGGGCGCAGTGTCGATCGGGGTTACGGCACTGACTGCGATGCTGGATGGGGTCGATGAAAGTATCCTGGCGTTCCGGCGCAAGTACCCGCGGGTGAAGCTCACCATCACCGACCTGCGCCCCAGCCAGATCCTGCAGCGTTTGCGCGACGGTAGCCTGGACTTTGCCATCACCTCGCAGCAACCGCTAAGCCGCCTGAGCCTGGACTGGGAGGCGCTGGGCAGCATCAAGGGCAAAGTGATCTGCCATGCGTCGAACCAGCAAAAGTTCAGCAAATCACTGCGTAGGTATGACTCACCCACATGGGTTACAAATCAGTTCACGCACATAGGTAACAGTCTTTAACTGGCAGGGTCGGTTTTCGAGGATCTGACCATGCCTTGGCGAGAGCTGAAACCTATGGACCTGAAAATGCTTTTCATCGCGG